>Ga0207650_10000185_pt1 | contig 72385 bp, 64 predicted proteins | sample KBSS63metaG_FD_184325 | JGI IMG/M metagenome (GOLD analysis project Ga0207650, IMG submission 184325) | Switchgrass rhizosphere microbial communities from Kellogg Biological Station, Michigan, USA - KBS S6-3 metaG (SPAdes) (version 2) | ecosystem: Host-associated > Plants > Roots > Rhizosphere...
AAGAAGAGCGTCGCCTGCGCACCGACGACAACCCGATGTCCAAGGCCTACGAGCGTTTCAAGGCCATGGCATTCCCCGCCAGCGGCTACCACACGCCGACCATCGGCTGGATGGCTGACCTGGACCGCATGAAAGTCGAAGAGCTGCGCCACTGGTATCAATCCTGGTACGTACCGAACAACGCCACCCTGGTCGTGGTCGGCGACGTCACCCCGGACGAGGTGAAGAACCTCGCCCAGCGCTACTTCGGCCCGATTCCCAAGCGCGACGTACCACCGGCCAAGATCCCGATGGAACTGGCCGAACCCGGCGAGCGCCAACTGACCCTGCATGTGCAGACCCAACTGCCGAGTGTGATGCTGGGCTTCAACGTACCCGGCCTGGCCACCGCCGACGACAAACGCTCGGTACAGGCTCTGCGCCTGATCTCCGCCTTGCTGGACGGCGGCTACAGCGCACGTATCTCCGAGCAGTTGGAACGCGGTGAAGAGCTGGTCTCTGCTGCGTCCACCAACTACGACGCCTATACCCGCGGTGACACCCTGTTCATGTTGAGCGCCACACCCAACCAGCAGAAAAAGAAAACCGTCGCCCAAGCGGAAGCCGGCCTGTGGCGCCTGCTGGACGAGCTGAAGGCCAAGCCGCCGACCGCCGAAGAACTGGAACGCATCCGCGCCCAGGTCATTGCCGGCCTGGTCTACCAGCGTGACTCCATCACCAGCCAGGCCACGGCCATTGGCTCCCTGGAGACCGTCGGCCTGTCGTGGAAATTGATGGACACCGAACTTGCCGACCTGCAAAGCGTGACGCCGGAAGACATCCAGAAAGCCGCACGCACCTATTTCACCCGCGAACGTCTCAGCGTCGCCCATGTCCTGCCTCAGGAGACCGCTCATGAGTGATCGCAAAAGCAGCCGCCTGATCCTGCCTGGCCTGATCGTCGTTACCCTGATCGCCGCCGGTGCCGTGTACTTCCTGCGCCCGAACGAATCCGTCGCCAGCCAGGCCTTGGAAAAAGCCCAATCGAGCAACCAGCTGCAATCCCTGGCGGAACTGGACGGCAAAGCGCCGACCAACCGCAAGCTCGATGTGCAAACCTGGATCACCGCCGAAGGCGCCAAGGTGTTGTTCGTCGAAGCCCATGAACTGCCGATGTTCGACGTGCGCATCCTGTTCGCCGCCGGCAGCAGCCAGGACGGCAACGTACCGGGCCTGGCGCTGATGACCAACGCCATGCTCAACGAAGGCGTGCCGGGCAAGGATGTGAGCCAGATCGCCCGCGACTTCGAAGGCCTGGGCGCGGACTTTGGCAATGGCGCGTACCGCGACATGGCGCTGGTGTCCCTGCGCAGCCTCAGCGACAGCGACAAACGCGACGCGGCGCTCGCGCTGTTTGACGACGTGATCGGGAAACCGACCTTCCCGGCCGACTCCCTTGCGCGGATCAAAAACCAGATCCTGGCCGGCTTTGAATACCAGAAGCAAAACCCTGCCAAGCTGGCCAGCCTTGAACTGTTCAAGCGCCTGTACGGCGATCACCCTTATGCGCACCCCACCGAAGGCACGCCAGAGAGCGTCCCGAAGATTACCCTGGCACAGTTGCAAGCCTTCCACGCCAAGGCATACGCAGCGGGCAACGCAGTGATTGCAGTGGTCGGCGACCTGACCCGCGCCGAAGCCGAAGCCATGACGGCCAAGGTTTCCGCATCGCTGCCCAAGGGCCCGGCCCTGGCAAAAATCGCCCAACCGACCGAACCCAAACCGGGTTTGAGCCGTATCGAGTTCCCGTCCAAGCAAACGCACCTGCTGTTCGCGCAACTGGGCATCGACCGCGCCGACCCGGACTACGCCGCCTTGTCACTGGGTAACCAGATCCTCGGCGGTGGTGGTTTCGGCACCCGTTTGATGAGCGAAGTGCGCGAGAAACGTGGCCTGACCTACGGCGTGTACTCCGGCTTCTCGCCGATGCAGGTACGCGGACCGTTCATGATCAATCTGCAAACCCGCGCAGAAATGAGCGGCGGCACCTTGCGCCTGGTCGAGGACGTGGTGGCCGACTACCTCAAGACCGGCCCGACGCAAAAGGAGCTGGATGACGCCAAGCGCGAGCTGGCCGGCAGCTTCCCGCTGTCGACCGCGAGCAACGCCGATATCGTCGGGCAGTTGGGCGCCATGGGTTTCTATAACCTGCCGCTGAGCTATCTGGAAGATTTCATGAAACAATCCCAGGCCCTGACCGTAGATCAGGTCAAGGCTGCAATGAACAAACACTTGAGTGCCGACAAGATGGTCATCGTGACCGCCGGCCCGACCATTGCGCAAAAGCCACTACCGCCCCCCACTGATAAACCCGCCGAGCAGCCGCTCGGGGTTCCGGAGCATTAATGGCCAGTTCATCTCGCCCGAAAAAACCTGTCCACAACGTGCATAACGGTGTGGGCCAACTGCGCATCATTGGCGGTGAATGGGGCAGCCGCAAGCTGAGCTTCCCTGACGTCGTAGGCCTGCGCCCGACGCCGGACCGCGTGCGTGAAACCCTGTTCAACTGGCTTGCGCCGTACATCGCCGGCGCCAAGGTGCTGGACCCGTTCGCCGGCAGCGGCGCGCTGTTCCTGGAGGCGTTGTCCCGCGGTGCCGCACTGGCTCAGGCGCTGGATGCGAGCAATGTCGCAGTCTCCAGCCTCAAGGAACACCTGGGCACCCTGCGCTGCACCAACGGTCAGGTGCAAACCGCCGACGCGCTGCGTTACCTCGAAACCCAGGCCGCCAGCGAGTACGACGTGGTGTTCCTCGACCCGCCGTTCAACCAGAACCTGCTGCCGACCGTGTGCGCACTGCTGGAAGAACGTCAATGGCTGGCACCGGACGCGTGGATCTACACTGAAAGCGAGACCGCGCCTTCTACCCTGGGCTTACCGGGCGCATGGCGCCTGCACCGGGAGCAGAAGTCCGGGCGGGTGTATTACGCGTTGTGGCACCGCTTGGTCGAGAGCGCTGCGTGATCTTTCAGGCTGAACTCAGTGGTGGCGAGGGAGCTTGCTCCCGCTGGGCTGCGTAGCGGCCCCAAAATCTGCAATCGTGTTCTGACTGAATAAATGCGGCGTTCTTGATGGGGCTGCTACGCAGCCCAACGGGAGCAAGCTCCCTCGCCACAGTGAGTTCGTTGCCCACCGAGAGTGTCATGACCCCTTCCGTCCACCTGTTCACCCCCGCCTACGGCCTCGGCAACCCCCACCTGCAAACGCTGTGGGGCCCGCTGTGGCGACCCACCACCCACATCGAACGCCAACGCGAACGTCTGTGGCTGGAAGACGGCGACTTCCTCGACCTCGACTGGCACGGCCCCCACGACGCGCAAGCGCCGTTGGTGCTGGTGTTGCACGGGCTGACGGGCTCCTCCAACTCGCCCTACGTGGCCGGGCTGCAAAAAGTCCTTGCCGCGCAAGGCTGGGCCAGCGCGGCGCTGAACTGGCGCGGGTGCTCGGGCGAACCGAATCTGTTGGCGCGCAGCTATCACTCGGGCGCGAGCGAAGACCTGGCAGCGACGATTGCCCATCTGCGGGCCAAGCGGCCGTTGGCACCGTTGTACGCCGTGGGTTATTCACTGGGTGGCAATGTGCTGCTCAAGCATTTGGGCGAAACCGGCGAGGCGTCAGGGCTGCAAGGCGCGGCGGCGGTGTCGGTGCCGTTTCGCCTGGACCAGTGTGCGGACCGTATCGGCTTGGGCTTTTCGCGGGTTTACCAGAAGCATTTCATGCGTGAAATGCTGGCGTATATCCGCGTCAAACAAAGCCGCTTTCTACAGGATGGGCGGGCGGATGGGCTGAAAACCCTGGAAGCCCTGGGCTCATTGGAGAAGATGCGCACGTTCTGGGATTTCGATGGCCGGGTTACCGCGCCACTGCACGGCTTCTTGAGTGCAGAGGACTATTACCGCCGCGCATCGAGCCGCTATTACCTGGGCGATATCCGCACACCCACCCTGATCATCCAGGCAGCGGATGACCCGTTTGTGTTCGCCCACAGCCTGCCCGAGGCACATGAACTGTCGGCGTGCACGGAGTTTGAACTGCTGGCCAAAGGGGGGCATGTCGGCTTTGTCGATGGAACCCTGAAGCGCCCCGGTTATTACCTGGAGCGCCGCATTCCTGACTGGCTGCTCAGTCGCCGGTAGCGATTGCCCGCGCCGGATCGTTAATCCACTCACTCCACGACCCCGCATACAATTTGCCCAACGGATATCCCGCCAGGCTCAAGGCGAACAGGTTGTGGCACGCCGTCACCCCCGAACCGCAATACGCCACCAGCTCATCTGGCGAGCGCCCCTGCAATTGGGTGGCGAAGCGCTGCTTGAGCTGCTCAGCCGGCAGGAAGCGGCCGTCGCTGCCGAGGTTTTCGTTGAACGCCGCGCACTGCGCGCCAGGGATGTGCCCGGCAATCGGGTCGATGGGCTCCACTTCACCGCGAAAGCGCGGTTGGGCGCGGGCATCGATCAGGGTCAGGCCGGGTTGGCCCAGGCGTTCTAGCAGGTGTTCGGCGTCCAGCACCATTCGATTATCCGGCGTACCGACGAAAGCGCCCGGCTCAACCACCGGTGCGTCCAGGCTCAACGGGAACCCCGCCGCATGCCAGGCCTTGAGGCCGCCATCCAGAATAAACACGCCATCACGCTTGCCCAGCCAGGCCAGCAACCACCAGGCCCGCGCGGCATAGGCGCCAGGGCCGTCGTCGTAGAGCACCACGTCGGTGTCGGCATTGACGCCCCAGGCCCGCAATTGCTCGGCGAAGGCATTCGCTGCCGGCAATGGATGACGGCCGGTCACGCCCTTGGTCACCGGCCCGCTGAGGTGGCGCTCCAGATCGGCATACTGCGCGCCTTCGATATGCCCTTCGGCATAGCTGCAGCGCCCGTAATCCGGGTCTTCCAAGGCAAAGCGGCAATCGAGGATCACCACACCGCCGGCCTTCTGGCGTTCGGCCAATTGCTGGGGGCTGATCAGTTGGGCAAGCGGCATGACGGACTCCTATGAACAGATTCGGGAAAGGTCCTACTTCACTTCTTCCAATGCCTGATTCAACGGCACATAAAATTCTTTGAACAATGCATCCACTGCCTCTTTGGCCTGGGGCGTGACAAACCCAGCCTCCAGCACCAGCACCTGATACACCCCACGCTTGATCGCCTCGGCGCTCAAGTGGGCGGAGTTTTCGTTGGTGGTGCACAAAAAACGCACCCAGGAGGTGAGGATGATCCAGGCATTGAGGGTCAGGGCTTCGGTTTGCACCGGGTCCATATTGAGAATACCGGCGTCGACGAACCCCTGGTAAATGGCGCCGCCCTGGACCAGGCAGCGTTGGGAAAAGCGCCGATAACCAGTGGCCAGTTCCGGGTCGCTTTCCAGCAGGTGTTCGAGGTCGCGGTGCAGGAAGCGGTAGCGCCACATGCCGGCCAATACGGCTTGCAGGTAGAAACGTTTGTCTTCGACAGTGACGGCGCGGCCTTGGGGCGGGCGCAGGAAACTGTCCACCAGGGCTTCGTATTCGCGAAACAGCAAGGCGATGATCGCCTGCTTGTTGGGGAAGTGGTAGTACAGGTTGCCCGGCGAAATTTCCATATGGGCGGCAATATGGTTGGTGCTCACACTGCGCTCACCCTGCTGGTTAAAAAGCTCCAGGCTGGTTTGCACAATGCGCTCGCTGGTCTTTACTCGTGGTGCCATAGGGGATCAGCTTCTGTACACGTGATGGGGCATCTTACGGCCTATTCTCGTAGGGATAAATCCGCATGTAGGCGTAATGACATTTGACAATTTAGAGTAATGACTCTAAAAATCCAGGCAGACCTATAACAATCGGGAACGCCGCCATGTCCGCCAACGTTGCCTACCTGCAAGATACCCAGGCGCTGGATCAACTCCAGCACCTGTTCGACACCCAGCGCCGTGCCTACGCAGCTAACCCCATGCCGCCAGCGGCCCAGCGCCAGCAATGGCTCAAGGCCCTGCGCGATCTGCTCAGCGACGAGCGCCAGGCGCTGATCAACGCGATCAGCCAGGACTTCAGCCACCGCAGCGCCGACGAAACCCTGTTCGCTGAACTGATGCCCAGCCTGCATGGCATTCACTACGCCAGCAAACACCTCAAGGGCTGGATGAAACCTTCCCGCCGCGCTGTAGGCATTGCCTTCCAACCCGCGTCAGCCAAAGTCATCTACCAACCGCTGGGCGTGGTCGGGGTGATCGTGCCCTGGAACTACCCGCTGTACCTGGCCATCGGCCCCTTGGTTGGCGCGTTGGCGGCGGGTAACCGGGTGATGCTCAAGCTCAGCGAATCCACTCCCGCCACCGGCGAACTGCTCAAGGCGCTGCTGGCAAGAATCTTCCCCGAGGACCTGGTGTGCGTGGTGTTGGGTGAAGCGGAAGTCGGCATGGCCTTCTCCAAACTGCCCTTCGATCACCTGCTGTTCACCGGCGCCACCAGCATCGGCAAGCATGTGATGCGTGCAGCGGCCGAACACCTCACGCCGGTCACTCTGGAATTGGGTGGCAAGTCGCCCGCCATCGTGTCTGCCGACGTACCACTCAAGGACGCCGCCGAACGTATTGCCTTCGGTAAAGCGTTGAACGCCGGCCAGACCTGTGTCGCGCCAGACTACGTGCTGGTACCGGAAGACCGGGTCGACGCGTTCGTCGCGGCCTACACCCAGGCCGTTCGCGGATTTTATCCGACCCTGGTCGACAACCCGGACTACACGGCCATCATCAATGAGCGGCAACTGGCCCGGCTGAATGCCTACGTCAAGGACGCCATCGACAAAGGCGCCACCTTGATCCCGCTGTACGACCAGGGCCAGGCACGGCGCATGGCCCACAGCCTGTTGCTGAATGTCAGCGATGACATGACGGTGATGCAGGACGAAATCTTCGGCCCGGTGCTGCCGATCGTGCCGTATCGCGGCCTTGACCAGGCCTTTGCCTACATCAACCAGCGCCCTCGCCCACTGGCCCTGTACTACTTCGGCTACAACAAGGCCGAGCAGAACCGCGTACTCCACGAAACCCATTCCGGCGGCGTGTGCCTGAACGACACCCTGCTGCACGTGGCCCAGGACGATATGCCGTTTGGCGGCATCGGCCCGTCGGGCATGGGCCACTACCACGGTCATGAAGGTTTTCTCACCTTCAGCAAGGCCAAGGGCGTGCTGGTGAAACAGCGCCTGAACGCGGCGAAGTTGATCTACCCGCCCTACGGCAAGTCCATTCAGAAGTTGATCCAGAAGCTGTTCGTTCGCTGAAACCGCCACCCACGGGACAACAATAACAATGAACCCTAGCCTGACTGATTCACCTGCGCTGTCGCGGCGCGGCGTCTTGAAAATCGGCCTGTGCGCCAGCGCGTTCCTGGCCACCGCCGGGTTGGGCGCCAGCCTCAGCGGTTGCTCCAGCAGCACCCCGGCCAGCGGCTTTGCCCTGTTGCGCAGCAGTGACTTGCCGTTCTTGCGCGCGGTCGTCCCGGTACTGCTCGAGGGCGTGGCCAGCGCTCAGGAAGTCGCCAGCGGGGTGGAAGACACGCTTAAAAAGCTCGACTTCAGCCTGCAGCGCCTGTCGCCGGAAATGTTCAAGCTCACCCAGCAATTGTTCGACGTATTGAGCATGGGCATCACCCGCGGGCCGTTGACCGGGATCTGGGGCAGTTGGGAAAACGCCAGCGGCGAGCAGATCCGCAACTTCCTGCACCGCTGGGAGAACAGCTACCTGAACCTGCTGCGCATGGGCCAGGGCTCGCTGCTCAAGCTGGTGATCATGGCCTGGTACTTCCAGCCGGCGTCCTGGGCCCACTGCGGCTACCCTGGCCCGCCGAAGATCTAGCCTTGATAACCGCCCCCCTGTGGGAGGGGATGTGCAGTGTTTTCCCGAACTCAACTTCGTACAAAAATAAGAGTGCATTCCTATGCCCGTACCTGATCTGTTCCGCGACGGCATGGCCCGTGGCTGGAAAACCCACAATGGCGCCGCCCTCGACAACGACCTGACCCTGGAAGCCGACGTGGTGATCATCGGCAGCGGTGCGGGGGGCGGCACCACCGCTGAAACCCTCAGCGCAGCGGGCTACAAAGTGCTGCTGATCGAAGAAGGCCCGCTCAAGACCAGCAGCGATTTCAAGCTGCTCGAAGACGAGGCCTACACCAGCCTCTACCAGGAAGGCATCGGCCGCATGAGCAAGGACGGCGCGATCACCATCCTGCAGGGCCGGGCCGTGGGCGGCACCACGCTGATCAACTGGACATCGAGCTTTCGTACCCCGGACGCCACCCTCGCCCACTGGGCCAGCGAATACGCCGTGAAAGGCCACAGCAGTGCCGAAATGGCGCCCTGGTTTGAAAAAATGGAACAACGCCTGGGCATCGCGCCCTGGGCTCTGCCGCCCAACCCCAACAACGATGTGATCCGCAAAGGCTGCGAAAAGCTCGGTTACAGCTGGCATGTGATCCCACGCAACGTGCGCGGCTGCTTCAACCTGGGGTATTGCGGTATGGGCTGCCCGGTCAACGCCAAGCAGTCGATGCTGGTGACCACGATTCCGTCGACCCTGGAGAAGGGTGGAGAACTGCTCTACCTGGCCCGTGCCGAACGCCTCATCTACAGCGGCGACACCATCAGCAGCCTGGAATGCGTGGCCATGGACGCCCTGTGCGTGGCGCCGACCGGACGCAGGATCACGGTGAAAGCCAAGCATTACGTGCTCTCGGGCGGCGGCATCAACAGCCCTGCACTGCTGATGCGCTCGGACGCGCCCGACCCGCACTCACGGCTGGGCAAACGCACCTTCCTACACTTGGTGAATTTCTCCGCCGGGCTGTTCGATGAGGTGATCAACCCGTTCTACGGCGCGCCGCAGTCGATCTATTCCGACCATTTCCAGTGGCAGGACGGCACCACCGGCAAAATGTCCTACAAGCTGGAAGCACCGCCTTTACATCCAGCGTTGGCCAGCACCCTGCTCGGTGGCTACGGCACCCAGAACGCCCTGGACATGAGCCAATTGCCCAACACCCACGCGATGCTGGCGCTGCTGCGCGACGGCTTCCACCCTGACAGCCCGGGCGGCAGCGTGGAGCTGCGCGGCGATGGCACGCCGGTGCTTGACTATCAGGTGTCGGACTACGCCTGGGATGGCTTGCGCCGTGCGTTCCACAGCATGGCCGAGATCCAGTTCGCCGCAGGCGCCACGTCGGTCAAGCCGCTGCATCACGATGCGCGCTACGTGAAAACCTCGGGAGAAGCGCGTGCGATGATTGAAGGCCTCAACCTGGAATTGCACCGCACCTGCCTGGGCAGCGCCCATGTGATGGGCGGATGTGCCATGGGTGAAGACCCAAAAAATGCGGTGGCCGACAGCCTCGGGCGCCATCACCAGTTGCGCAACCTGTCGATCCACGATGGGTCGCTATTCCCCACCAGCATTGGGGCCAATCCACAATTATCGGTGTACGGTTTGACCGCGCAACTGGCGACGGCATTGGCCGAACGTCTGAAAACGGCATGAAAAAACCGTCGATTAACGGCATGTATCTCCATAAGTCGACTTGGCCGACCGGGATGGCTGCGATACCATCCGATTCCCCAACGGACTCCGCCAGGACGACGCGATGAACCGAGTGTTGTACCCAGGTACCTTCGACCCGATTACCAAAGGCCATGGCGATCTGGTCGAACGTGCCTCACGCTTGTTCGACCATGTGATCATCGCGGTCGCGGCCAGCCCCAAGAAAAACCCGCTGTTTCCCTTGGAGCAGCGCGTGGAGCTGGCGCGTGAGGTCACCAAACACCTGCCCAACGTGGAAGTGGTGGGTTTTTCCACGCTGCTGGCGCATTTCGCCAAAGAGCAGAACGCCAACGTGTTCCTGCGCGGCCTGCGCGCGGTGTCGGACTTCGAATACGAATTCCAGCTGGCCAACATGAACCGCCAACTGGCACCGGACGTGGAAAGCCTGTTCCTCACCCCGTCGGAGCGTTACTCGTTCATTTCCTCGACGTTAGTCCGTGAAATCGCCGCTTTGGGCGGAGATATCACCAAGTTCGTACATCCGGCCGTGGCCGATGCGCTGACGCTGCGCTTCAAAAAATAATTCTGATGAGCGGTCCAGTTGTAGTCATCGGGCTTGCTGTGGTGAGCGGGCTTGCCCCGCGCTGGGCTGCGCAGCAGCCCCTCTGAACACACCTTGCACTGTCGGTTACACCTTGCCGTCAGGGTTTAGGGCCGCTTCGCGCCCCAGCGCGGGGCAAGCCCGCTCACTACAGACAAGCACCTACCTCAGGCTCGCACTGCGGGCGCCAATGCGGCACAATTGCGCGCATTAGTTTTCAGATGCCTTGGCTGACAGCCCTGGCAGGAGTTTCCATGTCCTTGATCATCACCGACGATTGCATCAACTGCGACGTCTGCGAACCCGAGTGCCCGAACGCCGCGATTTCCCAAGGCGAAGAGATCTACGTGATCGACCCCAACCTGTGCACCCAGTGTGTCGGTCACTATGACGAGCCGCAGTGCCAGCAGGTTTGCCCGGTGGATTGCATTCCGCTGGATGAAGCTCATCCGGAGACGGAAGAGCAACTGATGGAGAAGTACCGGAAGATTACCGGTAAGGCCTGACGCTGTTTAGCGCCTGTCGTGGCCTCATCGGGGTGCCCCCTCCCACAGTGAAAGTGTTCGCAATTCAAATGTGGGAGGGGGCAAGCCCCCGATGGCAATATCAGCCATCACATAGAATCAGCGCTGACACCTAGGGCAAAACACACTTGCCCGCTGCCCCAGCACCACGTTGCGCAACTCGGTCCCGCAGACCTTGCACGCCTCCCCTCCCCGGCCGTAGACGAACAGTTCCTGCTGGAAATACCCCGGTTGCCCGTCGCCGCCGATAAAGTCTCGCAACGTGGTGCCACCGCGTTCGATGGCAGCCGCCAGCACACGCTTGATCTCGATCGCCAGCTTCAAATAGCGCCCACGTGAAATACCGCCTGCGGCCCGACGTGGGTCAATCCCCGCCGCGAACAGCGCTTCAGTCGCATAGATATTACCCACGCCCACCACCACCGCGTTGTCCATGATGAACGGCTTCACCGCCATCGACTTGCCACGCGACAGCTGGAACAAACGATCACCGTCAAACAGCTCGGTCAGCGGCTCCGGCCCCAGGCGAAGCAGCAGTTCGTGATTGTGCGGGTCCTGGCTCCAGAGCATCGCGCCAAAGCGACGCGGGTCGGTGTAGCGCAGGGCCATGCCCGATTCCAGTTCGATATCCACATGTTCATGCTTGGCCGCCGGCAGGCCGACTTCCACCAGGCGCAGGTTGCCCGACATGCCCAAATGGCTGATCAAGGTGCCCACTTCGGCATTGATCAGCAGGTACTTGGCGCGCCGCTCCACCAACACGATGCGCTGGCCGGACAGGCGCACATCGAGGTCTTCCGGGATCGGCCAACGCAAGCGCCGCTCACGCACCACCACGCGGCTGACCCGCTGGCCTTCCAAGTGCGGGGCAATCCCGCGCCGGGTGGTTTCGACTTCTGGTAACTCGGGCATGTGTACCTCTTGCAAGAAGGATCAGTGGGCGCCGAGCTCGCGAATCGACAACTTCAAGCTCTCGAAGTCGTAGTCCGACAGGCCCACGTAGTCCAGCACCAGGTGGCTAATGGCATTCCACTCATGGTCCACCGCCTGGTTGCCCAGTACGCGGTAGGACGAGCAAATGTGCTCGGCCATTTTCAGGATCGCCAGCAGGTTTTTAAGCTGCGGATTGCGCGACGACTCGTCGCTGAAAATCGCCAGGGCGTTGTGGTGGTTGGCGATCGCGTCGGTCACATGCTCCGGCAGGCGCCAGGACTTGGCGGTGTAGTAACCCACCACGGCATGGTTGGTGTTGAACGCGTTGTTCTCGGTGTCGACCACGCGGCAGTCGGGGCCGGCATTCGCATACGCCTGTTCCAGCACCGACATATAGCTGGGAAAGCGCTTGAGCATCAGCGGTACGCCACAGTCGTGGAACAACCCCAGCGCGTAGGCCTCATCCACCGCCTGGGCGCCGGTGCGCTTGGCCAAGGTGAGGCAAGTCATGGCCACATCCTGGGCGGTGTCCCAGAAACGGTTGAGCGTGACGATGGTGTCGTCGCTCATCTCGCCTTTGATCGACAGGGCGTTGATCAGGTTGATGATCGACCGGCTGCCCAGCAAATTCACCGCTCGCTGGATCGAGGCAATCTTGTTGCTCAGTCCGTAGTACGACGAGTTGACGATCTTCAGCAGCGCGCCGGACAGGCCGGGGTCCTGGGAGATCAACCGCGCGATCACTTCCAGGTCCGGATCGGGCATGTATTGCTCCATTTGCAAATCCACCATGATTTGCGGCTGGGGCGGCACGCTGATGCCTTGCAGGGCCTGTTGGATCTGTTCGGCGGAAAGCTCTTGGGACATAAGTACACACTCTGGGCTAGGCAGGGATTCTAACCCCTAAGCAAAGCTGACTGACACCTCAAAACCCGAATTGAAACCGGATCAAATGTGGGAGCTGGCTTGCCTGCGATGCAGGCGCCTCGGTGTAACAGTCAAACCGAGGTGAGGCTATCGCAGGCAAGCCAGCGCCCACATGTCCGGCGGCGCCACCGAGCCCTATACAAAAAGGTATACTCCCGCTCTTTTTTCCGGAGCGACGTCATGTCCCTGCCAAGCCTGCGTCTCAAAGCCAACGCCGATCGTCGTTTGCGCAACGGCCACCTGTGGGTCTACAGCAACGAAATCGACGTGGCCGCCACCCCACTTCACGGCTTCCAGGCGGGCGACCAGGCCATCCTCGAAGCGGCCGGCGGCAAGACCCTGGGCATCGTGGCCATGAGCCCGAACAACCTGATCTGCGCCCGCCTGCTGTCGCGCGACATCAAGTTGCCGCTGGACAAGTCGCTGCTCGTGCACCGCCTCAACGTTGCGCTGTCCCTGCGTGACCGCCTGTTCGACAAGCCGTTCTACCGCCTGGTCTACGGTGACTCCGACCTGCTGCCAGGCCTGGTAGTCGACCGTTTCGGCGACATCCTCGTGGTACAGATCGCCTCGGCGACCATGGAAGCCCATAAAGAAGACGTGATCGCCGCCCTGACCCAAGTGCTCAAGCCGAGCGGCATCCTGTTCAAGAACGACTCCGCCGCGCGCGACGCCGAAGGCCTCAACCGGTACGTCGAAACCGTGTTCGGCCTGGTGCCGGAGTGGGTGGCGCTGGAAGAAAACGGCGTGAAATTCGAAGCCCCGGTGATCCAGGGCCAGAAAACCGGCTGGTTCTACGACCACCGCATGAACCGCGCCCGCCTGGCCCCGTATGCCAAAGGCAAACGCGTGCTGGACCTCTACAGCTACATCGGCGGCTGGGGCGTGCAAGCTGCGGCCTTCGGCGCCAGTGAAGTGTTCTGCGTCGACGCGTCGGCCTTCGCCCTCGACGGCGTGGAGCGCAATGCCGCACTGAACGGCGTTGCCGAGAAAATGACCTGCATCGAAGGCGACGTGTTTGAAGCCCTCAAGGAACTGAAAGCCAGCGAAGAGCGTTTCGACGTAATCGTCGCCGACCCGCCGGCCTTCATCAAACGCAAGAAAGACATGAAGAACGGCGAAGGCGCCTACCGCCGGCTGAACGAGCAAGCCATGCGCCTGCTCAGCAAGGACGGCATCCTGGTCAGCGCCTCGTGCTCCATGCACCTGCCGGAAGACGACCTGCAGAACATCCTGCTGACCAGCGCCCGCCACCTGGACCGCAATATCCAGATGCTGGAACGCGGCGGCCAGGGCCCGGACCATCCGGTGCACCCGGCGATTGTCGAGACGCGGTATATCAAGAGCATTACGTGCCGGTTGTTGCCTAATAGCTGATGCCGTTGGCCTGTAGGAGCCTCCGGGCTCCTACGAGCTTTCAGGAAGTTTCGCACCGCACCAGGTTTTGACTTTCCTCTGCTCAGGCTCGATCCTCGACCCCCTCACGGAATCGAGGCTCGCGCATGTCGGCAGCAATCACACACGCTGAAAAACCCTTCATTGTTTTCTGGCTGATGACCATGACCTTGCTGGGCGTCTTCCCGCTTGACGTCGTGCTGCCGTCCTTTCCCGCCCTGGCGGAACACTTCTCCACCTCGACCACCCAGATCGCCCGCTCAGTCAGCCTATTCGCTATTGGGTTTTCCTGCTCCATGCTGTTGATCGGCCCGCTGTCCGACAGGATCGGCCGCAAAAAACTGCTACTGGCCAGCATGGTCGTTGCAATCATTGGCGCGGCCGGGTGCTTGGCGGCCAGCAACACGCCCCAATTCCTGTTTTTCCGTGTCATCCAGGCCATGGGCTGCGGCGGCTTCATACTGTCCCAAGCGCTGGTACAGGACCTGTTCTTCGGCAGAGAACAAGAGCGGTTGCGGATCGCAATGGTCACGGCCGGAGGAATCTTCATTTCGATTTCCCCGCTGCTGGGCGCGTGGCTGCAACTGCACTGGGGATGGCAAGCAAGCTTCTATGTGTTTATAGCGCTTTGTGCCGCAACCTTGATCATGGCTCACCGGCTACTCCATGGCGGCTTGCCTCAAGCGTCAGCGAGCCAGCAGAGCATGTTCAAGGCCTACGCCAAGGTCTTCGCCAACCGCCACTTCGCCAGCTATGCCACGATCTCGGCGATTACTTTCGCCTGCCATTTCTCGTTCATCGTGGTTTCACCGCTGATTTTCATGGACCAGCTACAGCTGTCGCCCCACGAATACTCCTTGACCTTGCTTCTCTACGGCGCCGCTTACGTATTGGGCGGAATCTGTGCAGGCTTCCTGCATAAACGGCTACCGGCTGCGACCCAGATGGCCATCGGGCTGGTACTGATCGCGATATCGGGCGTGGTCATGCTGTCCCTGGCCTATCATTTCGGCCTATCAACACTGACCGTGCTGGTGCCCATGCTGCTCTGCACTGCTGGCACCACAATCACCCGGCCCATTTCCAACTCCAAGGCCATGAGCTTGTTTCCAGACAACGCAGGTACGGCGGCTTCAGCCGTTGCAGCGGTATTATTCGTTGCCGGTGGCCTTATCAGTGCATTCATCAGCACCTTTACGCACCACCTGAGCACTGCGCTGGGTCTGTGCTTTCTGATCCTGAGCATCGCCGCCCTGGTCCTGAACGCATGGGCACGGCGCCACCCGCACGTCCCGTAGCCGTTATCTTCAAGGTTTCGGCCATTCCCTCCAGCCTCCAGCGGTGTAGAATCGGCCTATTCATCGCCAGTCATCCCCCGGCGGGTTTATGAGCTCGAGGCCCAAGCAAGCGGCGATCCCGCGACGCGAGTGGCAACTTCCGGACACACGGCTATTTTCGGGTGTTCCAGTCGTCAATTAGAAGCTCACTCCCCAGTAGTACCTGATAGTAGTTACTTGATTAGCCGCCCGGAGTGCTCCATGCCAGATTACCGCTCGAAAACATCCACCCATGGCCGCAACATGGCCGGCGCGCGCGCACTGTGGCGTGCCACGGGGATGAAAGATGACGACTTCAAGAAGCCGATCATCGCGATTGCCAACTCGTTCACCCAATTCGTACCGGGCCACGTCCACCTCAAGGACCTGGGCCAACTGGTCGCCCGTGAGATCGAACGTGCTGGCGGCGTAGCAAAAGAATTCAACACCATTGCCGTGGACGACGGCATCGCCATGGGCCATGACGGCATGCTGTATTCCCTGCCGAGCCGCGAGATCATCGCCGACTCCGTGGAGTACATGGTCAACGCCCACTGCGCCGACGCCATCGTGTGCATCTCCAACTGCGACAAGATCACCCCTGGCATGCTGATGGCCGCCCTGCGCCTGAACATCCCGGTGATCTTCGTCTCCGGCGGCCCGATGGAAGCCGGCAAGACCAAGCTCGCCTCCCACGGCCTCGACCTGGTCGACGCCATGGTCATCGCCGCCGATTCCAGCGCTTCTGACGAGAAGGTCGCGGAATACGAGCGCAGCGCCTGCCCGACCTGCGGCTCGTGCTCCGGCATGTTCACCGCCAACTCGATGAACTGCCTGGTGGAAGCCCTGGGCCTGGCTTTGCCGGGCAACGGTTCCACCCTGGCCACCCACAGTGACCGCGAGCAGCTGTTCCTGCAGGCTGGCCGTACCATCGTCGAGCTGTGCAAGCGTTACTACGGCGAGAACGATGAGTCGGTATTGCCGCGCAATATCGCCAACTTCAAGGCGTTCGAAAACGCCATGACCCTGGACATCGCCATGGGCGGTTCCACCAACACCATCCTGCACTTGCTGGCCGCCGCCCAGGAAGCCGAGATCGATTTCGACCTGCGCGACATCGACCGTCTGTCCCGTCACGTGCCACAACTGTGCAAAGTCGCGCCGAACATCCAGAAGTACCACATGGAAGACGTGCACCGCGCCGGCGGGATCTTCTCAATCCTCGGCTCGCTGGCCCGTGGCGGCCTGCTGCACACCGACCTGCCGACCGTGCACAGCAAGTCCATCGCCGAAGGCATCGCCAAGTGGGACATCACCCAGACTGACGATGAAGCCGTGCACACCTTCTTCAAGGCTGGCCCGGCGGGCATCCCGACGCAAACCGCGTTCAGCCAGTCGACCCGTTGGGACACCCTGGACGACGACCGTGAAAACGGCTGCATCCGCAGTGTCGAGCACGCCTACTCGCAAGAAGGCGGCCTGGCCGTGCTGTACGGCAACATCGCCCTGGATGGCTGCGTGGTGAAAACCGCCGGCGTGGATGAATCCATCCACGTCTTCGAAGGCCGCGCCAAGATCTATGAAAGCCAGGACAGCTCGGTACGCGGCATCCTCGCTGACGAAGTGAAAGAAGGCGACATCGTGATCATCCGCTACGAAGGCCCGAAAGGCGGCCCGGGTATGCAGGAGATGCTCTACCCGACGTCGTACCTGAAGTCCAAGGGCCTGGGCAAAGCCTGCGCCTTGCTGACCGACGGCCGTTTCTCCGGCGGCACCTCGGGCCTGTCCATCGGCCACGCTTCGCCGGAAGCCGCTGCCGGTGGCGCGATTGGCCTGGTGCAGGATGGCGACAAGGTGCTGATCGACATTCCGAACCGCTCGATCAACTTGTTGATCAGCGACGAAGAACTGGCTGCACGCCGGGTCGAGCAGGACAAGAAAGGCTGGAAGCCGGTGGAGAAGCGTCCACGTAAAGTGACCACCGCACTGAAGGCCTATGCCTTGCTGGCTACCAGTGCCGACAAAGGGGCGGTGCGTAACAAGGCAATGCTCGACGGCCTGTAAGCCTCGCCCATAAAAATGCCCCGCCAGGTGCGGGGTATTTTTTTGCCTGAAGCAACGCTCCAAAACAATGGAGATCAAATGTGTGCGGGCGCTCTTTAAAACTGTGGGGTGTAGGTCATGGTAAACATCACATTGCGCGGGTCGCCATAGTAGTTACTGCCCCAGTTTGCGTTGTACGCCGGGATGTAATACTTCTTGTCGAACATATTGTTCAGGTTCGCCGCGACGGTGAACTCCTGGTTGATCTTGTAGGCCACCCGCGAATCCCACAGCGCATTGCCGGGCACGCTGAACGTGCGGTCATAGGCGACGGTGCTGCTTTGTGCGGTCACGCCGGCGCCGACGCTGACGTTGCTCCAGTCCCCCGGCAACTGGTAGTCCCCCCAGACCTTGAGCAGGTGCTTGGGCGTCCAGGTGCTGAAGATCTTGCCTTCGTAGGTGTCGTCCTTGAGGAATTGAGTGGTGTTGTAGGTGTAGCTGGAGACCAGCTGCAGCCCCGGCAGCACTTCACCGCTCAACGTAGCCTCAAAGCCCTGGCTACGGACCTTGCCGGAGGCGAGCGAGCAGTACCAGCCGCCGCAGACTTTACCGCCTTGCAGGTCTTGAGCCGCCCGGTTTTCCTGGTCATAGCGGAAGAGAGCGAACGAGGTATTGAGCCGACCGTCCGCCAGTTCGCCCTTCAGGCCCAGCTCGTAATTCTGGCCTTCAATGGGCTTGAGCACGGTCAATGAGGTGGTCAGGTTGGTTTGTGGCTCAAAGGCATCGGTATAGCTGGCGTAGGCCGACCATTGCTCGTTGAGTGCATAGACCAGGCCAGCGTAGGGCGTGACGTGGCCATTGCTGTGCGTGGTGCTCCGGGTTGGGTCGCCGTACACACCCTGGAACCCGCTCTCGTCCCTGTAGGAATAGTCATACCAACTGGTGCGCGCACCGAGGATCAACGTCAGCGGGTCCGCTACCTTGACACGCCAGGTGCCATAAATGCCCTTCTGGCGAATGTCATACCAGCTCTTCGTCGCATTCCCCGCCTGGAACAACTGATTCCTGTCGCGCTGCGGCCGGTTGTGGTCGATGTTGAAAATATCTGCACCCGGCGTCGCCGCGCGCGCCCAAAAATCATCCGTGATGAGTTTGGAATAGTTGGCGCCCAGAATCATTTCCTGCTGGAAACCCAAGCCTTCGAACTTGCCGTCGACATACACATCGACACCACGGCTCTTGGTGTTGAAGTCAGTGACCCAATCGACATAACGCACGGTGCCGATGTCGCCGGGGTTGGGGATGGTGTCCCACGTCGCCTGGTAGGTCGCGTCATTGTGTTCGTCCATCGCCACCAGGGCGGCCCTCACTTTCCAGTCATCGTTGAAGCGATGCTCGATATCGGCAAACACCTGGGTCTGGTTATTGACGTTGCGGTTCCAACTGGCGCCGACGAAGGTCGATCGCGACAAGCCGATGTCACTGCCGTTGGCGTAACGCGGCAGCGACATGAAGTTGGGGCGCGAATGCCCCTTCTGGTTGCTGATGCCCACGCCAACGGTGGTGTCTGGCGTGAAGTCGTAGTCCACTGCTGCATAGACCGTCTGATTCCAGCCGCCCGCGTAATCGACGAAGGAATCGGTGGTGTCGTAATCCGCCACAAACCGGCCGCGCAACGTGCCTTCGGTATTGAGCGGGCCGCCGGCATCGACTTGGGTGCCGTAATGGTCCCACGAGCCGGCCTTGGCGGTGATGGTCACGGTCGGTGCCTGTTGCCCGCGCTTGCGCACCAGGTTCATGGTGCCGCCGGGGCTGTTCGCGCCTTGCAGCAAGGCGGCTGGGCCGCGCAGGGTTTCCACACGGTCGTAGATCGCCATGTTTTCGGTGAGGTAGCTGCCCAACGCGTAGGTGTTACGCGGAATGCCGACACCGTCGTATTGCAGGGTGCCGACTTCGAAACCCCGGGAGAAGATGAACATCCCAGGGCCGGGGGATTTGGTCGCCGTCAGGCCGGGCGTGCGCTTGACCACCTCGGAAAGCTTGGTGGTGTTCTGGTCATCCATCTGCTTGCGGGTCATGACGCTGACCGATTGCGGGATGTCCTTGAGCTTCTGCTCACCCTTGCCCAAGGTTACGGCACCCGTGGTGTAGGAGCCGGTGCCTTCGGTGGTGGCCCCCAGGCGTTCGGCGCTGATGGTGGTGGCGCCGACTTCGAGGGCGCCGCCTGTGTCGACACGTTTTTCCAGGGTAACGGTATCGGCATTGATAAAAGCGGCGCTCAACCCTGTGCCGCCCAACAGCTGGCCCAACGCCTCGCGCTGACCCAGAGTGCCACTCACACCGGGCGACACCACACCCTGTGTCAACTCACCGGACACCAACACCTGAACCCGCGTGACCGCCGAAAACGCCGCCAGCGCACCGTCCAGGCCCTGCCCTGGAATATCGAAGCGGTAGGCCTGGGCCTGGGTGTTTTCAGCCGCTTGCAAATACAGCGGCGCAGTGCCGCAGGCCAAGGAAATGGCCAGTGCCAGCAAGGGCCGTGCGGCGAATCGGTGTGCCATGGATGGTGCTCCCCGGTGCAAAAAGTCTGTGATCGGCGCCGCACTACTTGAGAGTGCTTACTATTTACGCCTCAGTGATCAAGGACGATGGCTTGCGGGGAAACCCTGAAAATATTTTGAAAAAGTTGCTGTCAGGACGCTTTGCCTTCGCGCAACACCAGTAAATACGGGGTGTAGTGCTCGGCGCGCAGGTTGAGGGTGTATTCCAGCGCCTTGATCACGGCCTCGGGCTTGTCGATCTCGAACACGCCGGACACCACGCGATTGCGCAGCGCATCACCGAGCACCAGGGTCTTGCCCGGCCAATAGCGGTTCAACTCGCTGACCACTTCGGACAGCGGTTGTTGACGGAACACCAACTGCCGCTGACGCCAGGCAAAGCCGCTGGCCGGATCGAAACCGTGGACGTCGGCGAGGCGCTGGCCCTGATACTCCACCGCCCGCCCCGGTTCCAAATAAACCGCCGTACCCCTGCCGGAACTGACCTGCACCTTGCCCTGCGCCACCTGCACTCGCGTCTGCGCATCGCGCCGTGTCACGCTGAACTGAGTGCCGACCACCTTCACCCAGCCATCGCCGGACTGTACTACGAAGGGCCGCGCCGGGTCTTTGGTGACGTCGAAGAAGCCTTCGCCACGCAGCAAACGAATCTGCCGCTCACCGGCACTCATGCGGACCTGCACGGCGCTGTCGGTGTTGAGCTGCAAGTGGGAACCGTCAGCCAGTTCGACCGTGCGCGATTCGCCGGTGCCAGTGGCGTAGTCCGCGCGCAGGCGGTCGAGCCAGGGCGTGTTCTGCACGGTCAGCCCCACCGCCAGCAACAGGCCGGCGGCGCGGGCCCAACGCCGGGCGGGCTTGCGCCAGGCAGCCTGTTCGGCGCGGCGGATCAGGCGTGCCGGTTCACGTAAGCCACCGAGCATCGCCTGCACTTCCTGCCAGGCGTCATCCTGGGCCTGGCCCTGCCCGAGCCACGCGGCAAAGGCGTCCATTTCGGCCGGGGTAACATCCTCAGCCTGCAGGCGGAAATACCAGCCGGACGCTTCTTCGAATAGGTCGTCGGCAGTGTGTGTGGCAGTCATGACCGACGTCCTTGTGTCTCGCAGGCAAGCCGCGTCTTGATGTAAGCGCGGCATTCAATCAAGGCGCGACGCAATTGGTATTCCACACTGCGCGGGGTGATCGACAGGCGCCCACCAATTTCGCGGTAGGACAGTTCGTCGACATGATAGAGCAGGAAGATCTGCCGAGTCGCTTCGGGCAACGCCAGGATCGCGTCCTGCATGAGTTGCTCCTGTTGGTAGGCGGCCAATTGTTCGTCGGCACCTGGGTTGCCGCACGGCAACTCTTCGCTGGGCTCACCGGCATCCAGCCGTTCACGGCGGATGGCCTGGCGCTGGTGATCGCGCACCAGATTACTGGCAATGGTGAAGAGGAAGGCCGGGAGGTTGTCGATCTTCTCGCCGGAGTCCAGGCGCGCCAGGCGCAGGAACGACTCCTGGGTCAGGTCGGCGGCCACCTGGGCGCTGCCGGTGCGGCGGGTGACGAAGGCTTCGAGGGCTTTCTTCTGCTCCGCGAACAGGCGCGCGATCTGCGAATTCCAGGAGGGCACAGCACTACCTTGAGAAGAACGGAGGGTTCAGGAAGTGCGCACGCTAGCAGAGGATGAGATTGGTTCGCAATTGATATCTATTTTAGCTGTGCCTTTGGGGCGTCAATCAAATAGCTATCGGGGGCAAGCCCCCTCCCACACTGACTGCATTCTCATGTTGGAACTCGGTCAAATGTGGGAGGGGGCTTGCCCCTGATTAAAGCCACCTCAGGCTTACTGAATTTCGTCAGGTTTGACGATCACCCAGTTTTTATCCGCCGTCACCGGCAACCCTTCCTTGGCCTGCGCCGCCGCGTGCTTGGCGATCATGCCGTTCAGTTGGGTCATGTATTTGTCTTTACGGTTGATCCACAGGTGGATGCCGCCCTTGGCCACGTCCACATCGTGGAACAGCATGTAGCCGTCGCTGGTCGGTGTGTCACCGCCAACGATCACCGGCTTCTTCCATTCGTCGATGTAGGTGAGGATCGCCGCGTGCTTGCCTGCCATCCAAGTGGCCGGAGTCCACAGGTACGGGGTCAGTTCCAGGCCGAGGTTGGCCTTCTCGTCATATTTGCCGGCGGTGATCTGTTTGCGCGCGGTGGTCAGCTCACCGGTCTTGCGGTCCTTGAGCAAGGTGCTCACGCCGATGACGTTCTCGGGTTTGACGTTGTAGCCATACTTCGGATCGGCGGCGACCATGCGCACTAGCTCCTCGGAAGCGGCGGTCATCACATACACCTCGATGCCGTTTTCCATCAGCTTGTTGTACAGCTCGGCCTGGCCGGTGAAGACTTTCGGCGGTTGCACTTCGGACTGCTTCACCACGTCGCCGTCAAAATAACTGACCGGCACGGGCTTGCCGGAGGCCATCAGCTCATCGACCTGCACTTTGAGCTCCTTGAGGGTGAAGCCCGAGAACACCTGGGCGACCCACGGGTAGCAAACCATGTCGTCCACTTCGCAGAGGCGATAGTAGTAACTGAACAGACTTTCCTTATGGTCGGCGGTGTCTTTGAACGGCATAAGCTTGAGCGACGGATCAAGGCTGTCGCGGGTGATCAGGCCCTTGTTTTCCATGTAGGGCAGCAGGGACTCTTCGAGGTCGTAGCGGTAGCTGGTGTTGTCCATGTCGAACACCGCGAAGTTACCCTTGTTGGCATTGGCGGCGATCATTTCATTGAGCTGCTTGGCGGCAGGTGCCGGCCAGTGTTTCAACTCGGTGGCGGCGAACGCCTGGCTGACGAGTCCGAGGCAGAATGCGGCGGCTAGTAATTTCGGCGCGAACTTCATAGGCGGTGTCTCCCTGAGTGAAAGATACCGACGCTAACAAATCCCTGTGACAGTTCCCACGTTGAGCACGACCGTACGCGTCCTGATCCCGTCACCCTCATGTGCCTGAGCGTCAGGTGCTTATTCCAAAAACGACAGCCACCATTCCATATCGATATTAAATCAATATATTTCAAGCTGTTAGGCTTGCCGGTTCGCAGTCGCAGGCTCGCGCGATTGGCTGCCCTCTCAACGGAGTTTCAATGAATCTTCCCCTGATTCTCAATTTACTAGTGTTCGCGGCCCTCTTGCTGGGCCTGGCACAAACCCGCCGCACAAACTGGAGCCTCGCCAAGAAGGTCCTGTTTGCGCTGGTTCTCGGCGTGGTGTTCGGTGCCGTTCTGCACACGATCTACGGCGACGGCAATCCTGTGCTCAAAGCCTCCATCGGCTGGTTCGACCTCGTCGGTAACGGCTACGTACAACTGTTGCAAATGATCGTGATCCCGCTGGTATTCGCCTCGATCCTCAGCGCCGTGGCACGTCTGCACAACGCCTCATCACTCGGCAAGATCAGCTTTTTGACCATCGGCACGCTGCTGTTCACCACCGCGATTGCGGCGCTGATCGGTATCGCGCTGACCAACCTGTTCGGCCTCACCGCTGAAGGCCTGGTGGCCGGCACCCAGGAAATGGCGCGCCTGCAAGTGATCCAGAGTGACTACGCCGGCAAGGTCGCCGACCTGAATATCCCGCAATTGCTGCTGTCGTTCGTGCCCGCCAACCCGTTCGCCGACCTGGCGCGGGCCAAGCCGACATCGATCATCAGCGTGGTGATCTTCGCCGCCTTCCTGGGGGTTGCCGCACTGCAACTGCTCAAGGATGACGTGGAAAAAGGCCAGAAAGTGCTCAATGCCATCGACACCCTGCAAGCCTGGGTGATGCGCTTGGTGCGCCTGGTCATGAAGCTCACGCCCTATGGCGTGCTGGCACTGATGACCAAAGTCGTCGCTGGCTCCAACCTGCAAGACATCATCAAGCTCGGCAGTTTTGTGGTCGTGTCATACCTGGCGCTGGGCCTGATGTTTGTGGTGCATGGCCTGCTGCTGTCGCTGGCGGGGATCAACCCGCTGCGCTTCTTCCGCAAGGTGTGGCCGGTGCTGACCTTTGCCTTCACCAGCCGCTCCAGCGCGGCGGCGATCCCGCTGAGCATTGAAGCGCAGACCCGTCGCCTGGGCATCCCGCAATCCATCGCCGGTTTCGCCGCGTCGTTTGGCGCGACCATCGGCCAGAACGGCTGCGCGGGTCTCTACCCTGCGATGTTGGCGGTGATGGTTGCACCGACTGTCGGCATCAACCCGCTGGATCCGCTGTGGATCGCGACCTTGGTGGCGATTGTGACCCTGAGTTCGGCCGGTGTGGCGGGCGTGGGCGGCGGGGCGACCTTCGCCGCATTGATCGTACTGCCGGCGATGGGCCTGCCGGTATCGCTGGTGGCGCTACTGATTTCCGTGGAGCCGCTGATCGACATGGGCCGTACGGCGCTGAACGTGAATGGTTCGATGACGGCGGGCGCGATTACCAGCCAGATCATGGGGCAGACGGATAAAGAACGGTTGAATGCGGATGAGCATGCTGAGTTAGCGCAGGCTTAACGAAATCAGCTAGCAGGGATCTTGCTCCCTGCTAGCTCAATCGATCGGCAGCCTTTCGGTAAACCTCTTCACGCTCACGCTTGTCGACGGCAACGACAAATACCGTGATCTCCTGCTCAATCACTTGATACACCAACCGATAGCCACTGCTGCGAAGCTTGATCTTGTAGCAATCGGGCAAACCATGCAGGCGGCTGGCTTCTATACGTGGATTGATCAAGATCTCGGCCAGCTTCTTTTTAAACTGTTGGCGAATGGTATCGCCGAGTTTGTGCCATTCCTTTAAAGCTCGCGCATCGAAATCGAGTTCATAGGTCATCCAATGAGACCTTCACTCGCTGAGGCGCAGCCAACCGCTCCCGAACGGTAGCCAACAAAGCTTCGTCATCTTCAGTCAGGAGAACAGGCTTGAAGGGTAGCTGGCCGCGCTCTGCCACGTATTGCAAAGCTTGGCGCATTAATTCCGATGGGGTGACGCCGAGTTTTTCCAGCTCGCGATAAGCACGAGCCTTAAGATCGTCGTCGATACGTACGTTAATAGAGGCCATGGGATAGCCCTCACTGTAAAGACATTGGTCATTACAGTGGCGCATAACGGTTTCTTTTGCAAGTCAGGCTTATCCGGTGCCGATCAGACCTTTTCCCAAACCTCAAAGCTGTACGCCGGCTTATCACCCTCAGCCGCATTCTCGACATTCGACACCAGCGTCCACTGGCCCGCATCAAACTGCGGAAACCACGCATCTCCTTCCGGGCTCAGCGCCACCCGCGTCAAATACAAGCGATCCGCCTGCTCCAACCCCTGCGCATACAACTGCGCACCGCCGATCAGCATCAGCTCATCCACGCCCTGCTCCAACGCCCACGCCTCGGCGCGTTCAATCGCAGCATCCAGTGACGGAAAAACTTCCGCACCTTCGAGCGCCAGATCGGTCTGACGGCTAACCACCAGGTTCAGGCGCCCCGGCAGCGGTCGGCCCAGGGAATCCCAGGTCTTGCGCCCCATGATGATCGGCTTGCCGAGCGTGGTGGCCTTGAAATATTTGAAATCCCCCGGCAAATGCCAGGGCATGCTGTTGTCGACGCCGATCACACGGTTTTCACCGAGGGCTGCGATCAGGCTTAAAGGGAGAGTTTTTTTCATGGCGACGAGAATACCAGAGCCGCAGGTCTGCGGTTATGCTCCAACCTCACTTGCTCAACAGGACGGCGCGTGACTGCACTGAACCCCCTGCAAAAACTCTGGCTGACAGAAACCGTACGCCTGCGCGAAGAACACGCCGGCAACCTGGAAGATCTGGAAGCCAACCGCCTGGCCCGCTCGGCCGGCGGTGACCTGCCGACGCGCATCCAGCAGCGCGCCCTGTACCTGGCCGAGCGCGATGGACTCACGGCCGCCCTCACCCGCTGGCTGCAAGGCGCGCGTTTGGCGCTGGTGCTGCTGGCCATCGTCGCCGTGATCAGCGGCGCCGGACTGGCCTTTGCTGCGCTGGGTAACGGCCTGACCCCGGTGAATGTGTTCTGGGCCCTGGGCAGCCTGCTCGGCTTGAACCTGATCCTGCTGATCAGTTGGGCGCTGGGTCTGCTGTTTGCCGGCGAACACAGTGCCAGCCTGGGGCGACTGTGGTTGTGGCTCAGCGAAAAACTCGCCCGTGACGCTAAAGCGGCCCAACTGGCACCCGCGCTGTTACTGCTGCTGCAACGGCAGAAACTCAATCGCTGGGCGGTGGGTGTGCTGGTCAACAGCCTGTGGTTGTTGGCGTTGCTCAGTGCGCTGGTGATTCTTCTTACGCTGCTCGCCACCCGCCGCTACGGCTTTGTGTGGGAAACCACCATTCTTGGTGCCGACACTTTTGTCGCCGTCACCCAGGCCCTTGGCACCCTGCCCGCGTTGCTCGGCTTCAACGTGCCGACCGTCGAGATGATCCGCGCCAGCGGCGACTCGGCGCTGAATATCGAAAGCGCCCGCCAAGCCTGGGCCGCCTGGCTGGTGGGCGTGCTGCTGGTCTACGGCCTGCTGCCCCGCCTGGTCCTCGCGCTGCTGTGCCTATGGCGCTGGAAACGCGGGCGCGCGGCATTGCGCCTGGACCTGAACCTGCCGGGCTACAGCCAACTGCGTGAGCGTTTGATGCCGAGCAGCGAGCGCCTCGGCGTCAACGACGCCGCACCCGAACAGCTGCATCACGTCAGCGGCGGCGTCAGTGAACTGGAAAGCGACGGCGCGCTGGTGGTCGCCATCGAATTGGACGATCAACACGCTTGGCCACCCAAACTGCCGGCCAGCGTGAAGAACGCCGGCATCCTCGACAGCCGCGAATCGCGCCACAAACTGCTCGAACAACTGACGCGCTTTCCGCCCGCACGCCTGGCCATTGCCTGCGACCCGCGCCGTTCGCCCGACCGTGGCAGCCTGGCGCTGATCGCCGAGTTGGCGCGCAGCGCCACCGCCACCCGCGTGTGGTTGCTGCAAGCCCCGTCCGGCCAGGCCTTGGACGCCGAACGCTTGGGCGACTGGCACGCCGCACTGCAACAGCTTGAACTGCCGTTCGCCGATTGTGCGCCATTGAACTGGCTGGAGAGCGGTCATGACTAAGCCCCTGAAACTCGCCGTGGTCGGCCACACCAATGTCGGCAAGACCTCGCTGCTGCGCACCCTCACGCGTGACGTGGGCTTTGGCGAAGTCTCCCACCGCCCCAGCACCACGCGGCATGTCGAAGGCGCGCGTTTGTCGGTGGACGGCGAAGCCTTGCTGGAGCTGTACGACACGCCCGGACTGGAAGACGCCATCGCCCTGCTCGATTACCTGGAGCGCCTGGATCGCCCCGGCGAACGCCTCGACGGCCCGGCACGCTTGGCGCGCTTTTTGGAGGGTAGCGAAGCCCGCCAGCGCTTCGAGCAGGAAGCCAAAGTGCTGCGCCAACTGCTGGCCTCCGACGCCGGGTTGTACGTGATCGACGCCCGCGAGCCGGTACTGGCCAAGTACCGCGATGAGCTGCAAGTGCTGGCCAGCTGCGGTAAGCCGCTGCTGCCGGTGCTCAACTTTGTCAGCAGCAGCGACCACCGCGAGCCGGACTGGCGCGAAGCCCTCGCCCGCCTTGGCCTGCATGCGCTGGTGCGCTTCGACAGCGTGGCGCCGCCGGAAGACGGCGAGCGACGCTTGTATGAAAGCCTTGCCTTGCTGCTGGAGAACGCGCGGCCACAGCTGGAGCGGTTGATTCTCGACCAGCAAGCCCAACGCCAGGCCCGTCAGCAAAGCGCCGCGCGCTTGATCGCCGAGCTGCTGATCGACTGCGCCGCCTGCCGCCGCAGCGTGCTCACCGAAGATGAACAGCAAGCCATCGGTGACCTGCGCAAAGCCGTACGCCAACGCGAACAAAAATGCGTGGAAGCCTTGCTCAAATTATTCGGCTTCCGCCCGCAGGACGCCGCCGCCAGCGACCTTCCCTTGCTGGACGGGCGCTGGGGCGATGACCTGTTCAACCCGGAAACCCTCAAGCAACTGGGCGTGCGCGTCGGCGGCGGGATCGCGGCAGGCGCGGCCGCAGGGGCCGGTGTGGATTTATTGGTCGGTGGCTTGACGCTTGGCGCCGCCGCCCTGGCTGGCGCGATTGCCGGTGGCGCACTGCAAACCGCACGCAGTTATGGCAGCCGCCTGTTGGGCAAAATCAAAGGCCAGCGCGAGCTGACCGTCGACGACAGCGTGTTGCGCCTGCTCGCCCTGCGCCAACGCCAGTTGCTCAAGGCCCTCAACCTGCGCGGCCATGCGGCGATGCACAGCATCAAGGTCGACACGCCCCAGGACAAAAGCTGGCGCGAAGGCAAGTTGCCGGACGCATTGCACAAAGCCCGCGCCCATCCACAGTGGTCGTCGCTGAACCCGCATGCCAAGCTGAGCCAGGCAGAGCGCAACGAACAGATCGAAAGCCTGGCCAACGCACTCTGAGACCAGCGCTCAACGCCCGTTACAACGTGGCGCCCCCTCGGGCTCATGCCATTTGAATCTCAAGTAGGTCTCGGCAAGCTGTTGAACCAGCGTCCTGTCGATGTCGTCAATAACGCCATCATGGTTAACATCAAAGTGAATATTCCATTCGAGCGCCCCGTCATTATCAAAGTCATACGCCGCGCTCCACATGACCTGTGTTTTTTTAGTGATAGGGCCGAAGCCCTTATACAGATGTAAACGGACAGTATCTGGGGTGCCGTCCTTATAAAAATCCTCGGTAAAGATATGCATATAACGCATTGAAGCAAGCCCGCTGCTGAACCAGTTAAATTTCAGATAGGCGCCGGCAAACTTGCTCAGCAACTGGTGATCACGGGTACTTTCCAGCTCATTATTTGTGACATCTCCCAAGCAGACATCAATGCCTCCGTCTTCATTGATATCAAGCGCGTAGGCGTTATTAATCACCGCCTCTTTGCTGCCAGCCACCGTTGCGCAAAACTGCAGCACGACGGTATCTGGCCTGCCACTGTAAGAGCGGTCTTGAGCAATCACCTTTAAATAACGCATGGACCTTCTCCCTTTAGAACACGCTCACACGCTAGAGCAAGGGAGGTTTATCAACTAGGTCAGCGCGGCCATGCCGAAGACAGGAAAGTACAACTGAACAACACCCTGCCTGTACCTTTCCCTGTCGGCAAAAGCCCCCTGTCAGCGCAACATCCCAAGGGCCTTGACCTTCAACACCTCAACGTCCAACACGGGTACGTTCACGCCTTTGGCCTGTTCGTCCCAGTGACGCATGCGCAAACTCACGGCGCACAGCGGGTCCTGCTCAAAGGCTCGGGCTTCTTCGGCGCTCATCACCCCGCCCTGGTAAACCAGGGTGCGACGGCTGGCTTCACTCAAGCGCGCGTAGTAATCCGGTTGAACAAAGGTCAAGTAGCGTTTGGCCTGTACGTGATACTCGACCAACTTGGCCATGCGCTCGCTGAACCCTGCGCGGCGTAGATAATCCGCACCCAGCCGCTCATGGCTGACGACGCCATAACCGTCCATGTTCTCGCCACCCTGGCCGCAGAGGTGACCGATATCGTGGAAAAACGCCGCCAGCACCACTTCATCATCAACGCCCTCAGCCATGGCCAACTGCGCAGCCTGGGACATGTGCTCGAGCTGCGACACCGGCTCGCCGATGTAGTCCGCCGTGCCGTATTGCTCATACAAGCCGAAGACGTCGGCGATTGCCTGTTCCGGGTTCATCACGCCGCTCCCCACAATGTGGTGATATTGCGCTCTGCCATCGCCGGCCCCACGCTCATGCCCACGCCGGTGTGCATCAACGCCGCACTGATGCCTGGAGCAGCCCGCAGGAAGGAAAACGGCGCCGGCCCGCGCGAGCCGTACACGCCCTGCCAGCGTTCCACCACCTGGATCTTGCAGCCCAGCGTCTGCTCGGCCAGTTCGATCATCCAGTCATCAATCTGCTCGGCATTGAAGGGCGACGCATCGCTGCCGTAGTCATGGGAGTCGCCGATGATCAGTTCTCCATGGGGTGTCGGGCTGATCAGCAGATGGATGCCGTGTTCGTGCAGGTGCGGCGCTTCACGCAGGATCTGCGCCTGCACCGGCGCGGCTTCCGGCAGATCGGCGAAGGCGCCGTAGTGCACGCAACTCAAGCCGGTGAGCAACGCGTGTTGCAGGTTCAGGTTCACCGCAGGCCGCGCACGCAGCATTTGCAGGCGGCAGATGCTCGGGTTGAGTTCGGCGATCGCCTCGGCCAGCAGGGTCTGGTAGTCGTGGCCGGAGCACACGATGATCTGCTCGCCGCGAAAGCTGCCCGCCGTGCTGTGCAACTGGCCCGGTTCCACATCGCGCACCAGCGTTGAGAAGTAGAACTCCACGTTCAGCGCTTGCGCCAGGTAGTTGATCAGCGCCGGGATCGCTTCGCGCGAATACAGCTGCTGATCGTCCTTGCCATGCAGCGCGGCGCGATGATGACGGAACTGGCCGCCGTATAGATCTTTCATCGCTGCGCCTTGCAGCAGGTCAACGTTGTAGCCGTGCTCCTGTGCACGGCCGGCACAGAAGGCTTCCAGCAGATGCTCTTCCGCTTCGGTGCGGGCGAACAGGTAGGCGCCGTTGCGCTTGAGCTGCAGACCCGCCCGCTCAGCCCATTGCCCCCAGATAGCGCGACTTTCCCGTGCCAGGTCGAGCATCGGCCCCGGCGGTTGGCCGGTGACCAGCGCCTGGCCAAAGTTGCGCACCGAGGCGCCCAGCGGGGTGGCACTGCGCTCGAACACCTTGACCTTGAGGCCGCGCTTGGCGGCGGCGTAGGCATGGGACAGGCCGAGGATGCCGGCGCCGATGATCAGCAGGTCGCTGTGGTGTGTCATATCGTGATGTCCTGTTTTCCAGACCGCCATCGGGGGCAAGCCCCCTCCCACAGTTCGATTTGTGAATGCCATCAGTGTGGGAAGGGGCTTGCCCCCGATGAGGCCAGTAGCCCTAACGAAAAACCTTACTGCCCTGCCACTTTCTCCGACTTGCCGTCATAGCGCTTACGCCACTCGGTCAAAATGCTGTCGCGGTTCTTCGAGGCCCAGGCAAAGTCGTTCTTGATCAGGCGCTGTTCATAATCGGCCGGCAATTCGGTCTGCGGCTTGGCAATGCCGGGCTGGGCGAGGACGGCGAAGTTGTCCTTGTACAGGTCCATGGCAGCCGGGCTTGCGGAGAAATCGGCGAGTTTTTTCGCGGCGTCGGCGTGGGCTGTGCCTTTGATCACCGCCGTGGCTTCGATGTCCCAGCCCAGGCCTTCCTTCGGCAGGATGATGTCCAGCGGCGCGCCCTGGCGCTTCAACTGCACGGCCGGGTATTCGAACGAAATCCCGATCGGGAATTCACCCGACGCTGCCAGCTTGCACGGCTTGGAGCCGGAGTGAACGTACTGCCCGATGTTCTGGTGCAGGTCGTCCATGTACTGCCAGCCTTGCTTCTCGCCAAAGGTCTGCAGCCAGGCGCTCACATCCAGGAAGCCAGTGCCGGACGACGCCGGGTTAGGCATGACGATCTTGCCCTTGTACTCAGGCTTGGTCAGGTCCTGCCAGCTCACCGGCTTGGTCAGGCCTTGTTTCTCGGCCTCCACAGTGTTGAAGCAGATCGTCGCGGCCCACACATCCATGCCGACCCAGGCCGGTGGGTTGGCGGCGTCGCGGTAGTTCTTGCCGATCTTGTCCAGGTCCTTGGGCGCGTAGTTGTCCAGCATGCCCTGCTGGTCGAGGATCGCCAGGCTGGAGGCGGCCAGGCCCCACACCACATCGGCCTGCGGGCGGGCTTTCTCGGCCAGCAGCTTGGCGGTGATGATGCCAGTGGAGTCGCGTACCCATTTGATTTCGATATCGGGGTTGGCCTTTTCGAAGGCCTGCTTATAGGTCTTCAACTGCTCGGCTTCGAGGGCCGTGTACACGGTCAACTCGGTCTTGGCGAAGGCATTCAGGCTGAATGCAGTGAGTACGGCAGCGACCAGCGCCAGGGGCTTGAACATGAAACACCTCCTTCAGGATTATTGGCCCGGCGCGGTCTGGCGCCAGGCTTGGGAGCGGCGCAGCGCGCCATGTGAAGCCCACGCCAGCAGCAGCGAGACGCTGGCCGAGGTGAACAGAATCAAAGTGGACATGGCCGCCGCACCGCCGACGTTGCCGGCGTCGTCCATATTCAGCACGGCGACGGCGGCGAGGATGGTGTCCGGGCTGTAGAGAAAGATCGCGGCGGACACGGTGGTCATCGCCGACACAAACAGGTAGCGCACGATGTCCAGCAGCGCCGGCAGGCAGATCGGCACCGTCACTTTCAAGTAATGGCGGTACAGCGGCGCCTTGAGCGACAGCGCGGCGGCTTCGAACTCCGCGTCGAGCTGACGCAGTGCAGTGGTGGCGGTCATCTGTGCGGTGGTCAGGTAGTGCGCGATGGTGCACACCACCAGCAGGGTCATGGTCCCGTAGAACACATGCAGGGGGTTGCCGTTGAGGTTGAAAAAGAACACGTAGCCCAGGCCCAGCACCAACCCAGGCACCGCCATCGGCACAAAACTGAGCATGCGCAGCGCCAGGTTCAGGCCCTTTTGGCCCTTGGTCTTTTCCATCAGATAGGCCCCGGTGAAGATCAGCACGCTGCCGATCAACGCCGTGCACAGCGCCATGGTCAGGCTGTTGCGGTAGGCCAGCCAGCCGCCGCCGGCGGTGTCTTCGAACTGATAGTGGTTAAGGGACAGCGACAGGTTGTACGGCCAGAATTTCACCAGCGACGAATACACCGCCATGCCGAACACCAGCAGCAACACGGCACAGATCAACAGCACGATAGTCAGATAGCAGCCGTCTCTCAGGCGCGAGGGTGCCGGCTGGAACACTTGGGCGCGGCCGCTCATGGAATCGCCGTGGCGACGACGCAGCCAGGCATCCACGCCAAAGCTGAACAGCGCCGGCAGCAGCAACACCATGCCGATCAATGCGCCACGCCCGAACTGCTGCTGGCCAACCACGGCTTTGTAGGCCTCAAGCGCCAGCACCTGATAATCGCCGCCCACCACCACGGGCACACCGAAGTCAGTGATGGTCAGGGTGAACACCAGGCAAAACGCGGCGAACACCGCCTGGCGTGTGGCTGGCCAGGTGATGCTGCGAAACGCCCGAGCCGGGCTCGCGCCCATGCTGGAAGCCGCATCAAACAGCCGCGCGTCCGCCAGGGACAACGCCGACAGCAGAATCATCAAGGCATGTGGGAAGGTGTAGATCACCTCACCCAGCACAATGCCCCAGAAGCCGTAGATGTTGTCCGAGAGCAGCCCGCGCAGCATGCCCTGGTTGCCGAACAGGTACACCAGCGCAATGCCCGGCAACATCGACGGCGCCATCAACGGCAGCAGCGATAGGCCGCGCCAGATCGCCTTGCCGGGAATCAGCGTACGTTGCAGGGCGTAGGCAAACAGGTAAGCCAGCGGTACGACGATGGCCGCCACGCTGAGGGAAACTTTGAGGCTATTGCCCAGCAGCCAGTGGAAGTTGTCGCTCGTGACCAATTCCCGCGCGGCGACCAGGCCACCGCCCTGCCCGGCTTCGCTGCTGAAACCGCGCCAGAAGATCGCCAGCAATGGCAGCAGCACGGCGATGCCCAGCAGCAACAGCCACAACAGCTTGCCGCCGAGCACGAAAATACGGTCGCCCGTTTCGGCGCGGGAAGCCTGGCGCGGCAGCGTCATCACGGCAGCCATCTCAGGCAAACACCTGCAGGCTGCGCGGCGGCAAGGCCACCCAGATATCCTGGGCGCCCAGGCGCGGCATGGCTTCCGGCGCCAATTCGGCCAGTAACGGGTGGCCGGGCAATTGCTCCAGCTCGAAGCTCATGCGGCAGCGGTTGCCGAGGAAGGTGATCTCACGGACCTTGGCCGGGAACAGGTTCTCTTCGTGCACCGGCGGGTTGATGCTGATCGCCTCCGGGCGGCAGAACAGGCGCCCGGACTTGGCCGCACCGGCATCGTCGGCCAGGCGCATGTTCATGCCGCCGACCTGGGCGTGGCTGGCACTGTTGCGGCTGAACGGCAGCCAATTGCCCTGGCCGACGAACTCCGCCACGAACGGCGTGGCCGGGCGGTCGTAGATCTCCTGGGGCGTGGCGTATTGCTCGACCTTGCCGTTGTTCATCACGGCAATGCGGTCGGCCATCAGCATGGCTTCGTCCTGGTTGTGGGTGACCATCAACGTGGTGATACCCAGGCGTCGTTGCAGTTGGCGCAACTCGGTGCACAGATGCTCGCGCACGCGGGCGTCGAGGGCTGACATCGGTTCATCCAGCAGCAATAACGACGGCGCCGGGGCCAAGGCACGCGCCAGGGCGACCCGCTGCTGTTGGCCACCCGAGAGTTGCCCGGGGTATTTCTTTTCGCTGCCCAGCAGGCCGACCAATTCCAGCATCTGGCCAACGCGCTGGCGTACTTCATCACGACCGCTGCCGGTGAGGCCGTAGCCGATGTTCGCTTCGACGGTGAGGTTGGGAAACAGCGCGTAGGACTGGAACAGAATGCCGTAGTCCCGTGCCTGGGGCGGCAGCAGGGAAACATCCCGGTTGCCCAGGTAAAGTTCGCCGCTGTCCTGGCGCTCCAGCCCGGCGATGCAGCGCAGCAAGGTGGTCTTGCCGCAGCCGGACGGGCCCAGCAGGCACACCAGCTCGCCGGCGGCGACGTCCAGGGAGACGTTATCCAGCGCGGTAAAGGCGCCGAAGCGTTTCTGGATACCGCGCACCTTCATCGGCGCGCCGGGTTGGGTCAGGGCTGTGTTCATGGTGGCACCTCATCAAACTGATGAAGGCCATGCTAGGCAGGCAATGCGTCCCTGATGTGGCAGAAAGGCAAAACGCGGTGATAGTGGTATTGGTGGATTTGGGTAGGGCTCTCAGTGGTGAGTTGCCTGGTCTATCGCTATCGGGGGCAAGCCCCCTCCCACACTTGACCGAGTTCCAAGATGAGGCTTGCCCCCGATTGGCCCTCAAGGCAGCCACACACCTCTAAATTGGCGACATTTCCTGCGCCAACCCCAGAAACGCCGCTGGCAACCGCGCGCCCTTTCTTTCCTTCAGGCAGTACAGGTATTCCGGAATCTGCGGCGCATTCTCGATCGTCAGCACCCGCAGCTGCGGGTCATGGGGCACTTCCTGACGGGCAATGATACTGATGCCGATATTGCGCAGCACCGCTTCACGAATGGATTCGCGGCTGCCGATTTCCAGCAGCGGGCCGTAACTCACGCCGGCGCCCTGCAGCATGTCTTCGGTCAACCTGCGGGTGGTGGAGCCGGCCTCACGCATCAACAGCGTATGCCCTGCCAACGCGTTCAACGACACATGATCAAGCTGGGCCAGTGGATGATTGCGATGCACCGCCAACACCAGCGGATCAGTGCCCAATACGCGGCGAATCAGGCGTGGGTCTTCCAGCAATTGCGAGGAGGCGGCGACGTCGACGCGATAATCGTCCAGCGCTTCCAGCACTTGCTGGGAGTTGCCGATTTCTACCGACACCTCCACCTGCGGCAGGCGTTCGCGGAAGGCTTTGACCAGGTCAAGGATGTAATACGGCGCGGTTGCGGCAATTCTCAATGCACCCTGGACCTGGCCATTGTTGCGCAGGAAGAACTCGATATCCGCTTCCTGCTGCAACAGCGCCTTGACCATCGGCAGCAGGCGCGCGCCGTCGTCGCTGACGGTGAGGCGGCGGCCGCCTCGGTAGAACAGCTCGACGCCGTATTGGCTTTCCAGGTTACGGACCTGGGTGGTGACCGTGGGTTGGCTCAGGCCGAGCTTTTTCGCCGCCTGGGTGATGCTGCCCAGGCGGGCGACCATGTAAAACGCCTTCAACTCGGCACTCAGCACACCACCCTCTCATCGACTATTTGCGCAACAGGCGCAGGCCATTGAACACCACCAACAGGCTCACGCCCATGTCGGCGAACACCGCCATCCACATGGTGGCCATGCCCAGGAAGGTCACGGCGAGGAAAATCGCCTTGATCACCAGCGCCAGGGCGATGTTCTGTTTGAGGATACTCGACGTTTGCCGCGACAGACGAATGAATGCCGGAATCTTGCGCAGGTCATCATCCATCAGCGCTACGTCAGCGGTCTCGATGGCGGTGTCGGTACCGGCGGCGGCCATGGCAAAACCGATCTCGGCACGGGCCAGCGCCGGTGCGTCGTTGATGCCGTCGCCGACCATGCCCACGCGATGGCCTTGGCCGTAGAGGGTTTCGATGGCTTGCAGTTTATCGGTAGGCAACAGGTCGCCCTGGGCCTGGTCGATGCCGACCTGGGCAGCAATCGCCTGGGCGGTGTGGGTGTTGTCGCCGGTGAGCATCAGGGTCTTGATGCCCAGCTCGTGCAGTTGCTGGATGGCCTCGCGGCTGCTGTCCTTGACCGTGTCGGCCACGGCGAACAGCGCCAGCGGGCCGGATTTGTCGAGCAGCAGCACCACGGACTTGCCCTGTTTCTCGAGGGCGAAGAGTTTTTCTTCCAGCGCCGGCGAGCAGAGGCCCAGGTCTTCCACCAGGCGGTGGTTGCCCAAGTGGTAGGTTTCGCCATTGATATCGCCGCGCACGCCGCGACCGGCCAGGGCCTCGAAGTTATCCACAACGTGGATGGGCAGGTTTTTATCCACAGCCGCGTTGGCAATCGCCAGCGACACCGGGTGGTCAGAACGCCCGGCCAGACTGGCGGCCAGGGCCGGGGCGCTGTCTTCGACGTTAGGGAACAGCGCCAGGTAATCGGTTTGCACCGGCTTGCCGTGGGTGATGGTGCCGGTCTTGTCGAGGGCCAGGTAGTCGAGCTTGTAACCGCCCTCCAGGTACACGCCGCCCTTGATCAGGATGCCTTTGCGCGCCGCCGCAGCGAGACCGCTGACGATGGTCACAGGGGTGGAAATCACCAGCGCACACGGGCATGCCACCACCAGCAGCACCAGGGCACGGTAGATCCAGTCGAACCAGACGCCAGCCATGAACAGCGGCGGAATAATGGCCACACCCAAGGCAAACAGGAACACGGCCGGGGTGTATATTTTCGAGAACCTGTCGACGAACCGCTGGGTCGGCGCCCGTGCGCCTTGGGCCTGTTCCACCGCGTGAATGATGCGCGCCAGGGTGGAGTTGTTGGCCGCCGCGGTCACTTTATATTCCAGGGAACCGGCCTGGTTGATGGTGCCGGCGAAGACTTTATCGCCCACGGTTTTTTCAATCGGCAGGCTTTCACCGGTGATCGGCGCCTGGTCGATGGTGGATTGGCCGGCAGTGACTTCACCGTCCAGGCCGATGCGTTCGCCGGGCTTAACCCGCACAATCGCACCCATTTCTATGCTTTTGACCTCTTTTTCAACCCACGTGCCGTCAGCCTGCTGCACGGTGGCCTGCTCGGGTGTCATCTGCATCAAGCCGCTGATGGCATTACGCGCGCGATCCAGGGATTTGGCTTCGATCAACTCGGCGACAGTAAACAGGAACATCACCATCGCGGCTTCCGGCCACTGGCCAATCAGGATCGCGCCGGTCACCGCGATACTCATCAAGGCATTGATGTTCAGGTTGAGGTTTTTCAGGGCAATCCAGCCCTTCTTGTACGTGGTGAGGCCGCCGCTGAGGATCGACACCAACGCCACCACCGCGATCACCCAGGTAGGCGCGGCGTCAGTGAAGTGCAGCACTTCGGCAGCCAACGCGCCGACGCCGGACAACGCCAGCGGCCACCAGTGTTTCTTGGCGGGCGGCTCAGCGGCAGGCGTGCCTTCTTCGATGGGATCGGCCTGCATGCCGAGGGATTTGATCGCGTCGATGATCGGCGCGGTGCTCGGCAGGTCATGGGTGACCCCGAGGATGCGGTTGATCAGGTTGAATTCCAGCTGCTGCACGCCCGCAAGCTTGCCCAGTTTGTTCTGGATCAGCGTCTGCTCGGTGGGGCAGTCCATGGCTTCGATGCGAAAGGTGCTCAGCCGCGAACCGGCGGTGGGCGCTTCGCTCAGTTGCACCAACGCAGGGGCCTGCGTGCCGGAACAGCAGGAGCCGCCATGGCCGTGGTCATGCACGGGGGTCAATTTCTTCGGGCCATGATCGTGATCGTGATCGTGATCGTGATCATGGTCATGTTTGTGCGGGGTGTGGATGGAATCGCTCATTCTGTCGCGTCCGTAGAGGTGCCTGTTGCCAAGTAAAGACCCTGTAGCCACTATAGGGTCAAGCACCCATTTGGAGATTGCTGTGATGAAGATCGGCGAATTGGCCAAACTGACCGACTGCCCGGTGGAAACCATCCGTTATTACGAGAAGGAAGGCCTGCTGCCGCCCCCGGCGCGCACTGACGCCAACTACCGCGTGTACACCCAGGCGCACACCGAGCGGCTGGTCTTTATCCGCAACTGCCGCAGCCTGGACATGACCCTCGAAGAAATCCGCAGCCTGCTCGGGCTACGGGACAGCCCGCAGGACCAGTGCGAAAACGTAAATGCGTTGATCGATGAGCATATCCACCATGTGAAAGCGCGGATCGACGGGCTGCTGGCGCTGCAGGAGCAATTGCTGGACCTGCGTCAGCGCTGTGGCGGCGGGGATCATTGCGGGATTTTGCAGCAACTGGAGGTCAGCGGAGGTGTTGCCGCCAGCGAGGCCGAGCCCTCGCATGTGGGCAGAAGCCACGGCCATTAATTCAAGCGAACACGGCTCAAATGTGGGAGGGGGCTTGCCCCCGATAGCGGCGTGTCAGTCACCGATGACTTAACTGACCACCGCTATCGGGAGCAAGCCCCCTCCCACACAAGCCCACACCTTAAGACCAGGACAGCCTTTAAATAGCGACGTCGGCCTTGATGCTTGGATCAGCGTCGTAGCCTACGATTTCAAAATCTTCGAATTTATAATCGTAGATCGACGCAGGCTTACGCTTGATCACCAGTTCCGGCAACTTCTTCGGTGTGCGCGCCAGCTGGGTGCGAATCTGCTCCATATGATTGCTGTAGGCGTGGGTGTCGCCGGTGGTAACGATGATCTCGTGAGGGATCAGATCACATTGCTGGGCCAGCATATGGGTGAGCAACGCCAACGCGGCGGTGTTGTACGGCAGGCCGAGGAACACGTCGGAGCTGCGGATATACAACTGCATCGACAAGTGACCGTCGTGTACGAACGCCTGGTACAACAGGTGGCACGGCGGCAGGGCTTGTTTACCGTTGCGCGCGTTTTCCTGCGGGCTCTTGGTTTCGTCGGGCAGGTACTCGACGTTCCAGCCGTGGAACAGGATGCGACGGCTATTAGGGTTGGTCTTGAGCGTATGGACCATGTAGTCGATCTGGTTGATCGTGCCACCGTCCTTGGTCGGCCAGGCGGTCCACTGCTCGCCGTACACCGGACCGAGGTCACCGTCTTCGGTGGCCCACTCGTCCCAGATTTTCACGCCGTTTTCGTTGAGCCACTTGATGTTGGTGTTGCCGCTCAACATCCAGATCAGCTCGTTGGCGATACTTTTGAAGTGAAGCTTCTTGGTGGTCAGCAACGGGAAGCCGTCGGCCAAGTTATGCCGATACTGACGGGCGAACACCGCTTTGGTGCCGGTGCCGGTGCGATCGCCCTTGGTCAATCCATTGGTCACGACGTCGTTCAGTAGTTCGAGATATTGCTTCATTTGGGTACCCGTATCGTTGAAGCCGAGGCTTGGAAGCCTCGGCATTCGAATTTATAGCGCGGTGTTCTTCAAAGGCTGCGGGCGGTTGTAGGCCCACCACAGCAGGCCCAGGCCGCCCAGGATCATCGGCAGGCTGAGGATCTGACCCATGGTCACCCAACCGAACGCCAGGTAGCCCAGTTGCGCATCCGGCACGCGCACGAACTCGACGACAAAGCGGAAGATCCCGTAGAACAACGCAAACATGCCCGACACCGCCATGGTGGGGCGCGGCTTGCGCGAGAAGATGTACAGGATAAGGAACAGTGCCACACCTTCCAACGCGAACTGGTAGAGCTGCGACGGGTGGCGCGGCAATTGCGCCGGGTCGCTGAACGGCGGGAAGATCATCGCCCACGGCACGTCGGTCGGCTTGCCCCACAACTCGGCGTTGATGAAGTTACCGATACGCCCGGCGCCCAGGCCGATCGGCACCATCGGCGCAACGAAGTCCATCAGTTGGAAAAACGACTTGCCGTTGCGGCGACCGAACCACCAGGCCGCGATCATTACGCCGATAAAGCCGCCGTGGAACGCCATGCCGCCTTTCCACACTTCGAAGATCAGCGTCGGGTTGGCGATGTACGCGGGGAGATCGTAAAACAGCACATACCCCAGGCGCCCACCGACGATCACCCCCATAGACAGCCAGAAAATCAGGTCGGAGAGCTTCTCCTTGGTCCAGGTCGGATCGAAACGGTTCAGGCGTCGGGAAGCCAGAAACCAGGCACCGCCGATGCCAATCAGGTACATCAACCCGTACCAGTGGATTTTCAGCGGACCGATGGCCAGGGCCACCGGGTCGATCTGCGGGTAAGGCAGCATTGCGACTCCTCGTTAAATCATTCGTGATGGCGCCGGACCATGCCGGGGCGCGATTAAGCCTGCATTACTCAAGTTGTTTAAAGCAAAAAGTTTATGCCGACGCAGAACAGCAACCCGGCGAACAACCGCTTGAGCAAACGCGGCGACAACCGATGTGCCAGGCGTGCGCCGAAGCGGGCAAACACCATGCTGGTCAGGGCAATGCCCAACAGTGCCGGCAAATACACGAACCCTAGACTATGAGCGGGCAACAGTGGGTCATGCCAGCCCAGAATCATGAAACTTAAAGCGCTGGCCAGCGCAATCGGCAGGCCACAGGCCGATGAGGTGGCCACCGCTTGCTGCATCGGCACGCTGCGCCAGGTCAGGAACGGCACGGTCAGCGAGCCGCCGCCAATCCCGAAAATCGCCGAGGCCCAGCCAATCACCGTGCCCGCCAGGGTCAGGCCGACCTTGCCCGGCACCGTCCGGCTGGCTTTGGGCTTGACCTCCAAGGCCAACTGCACGGCCACCAGCAGGACGAACACGCCAATGATCTTCTGCAGGTGCGGGCCGGAAATCGCTTCGGCAGTCAGCGCACCAAAGCCGGCGCCGAGCAGGATGCCCACGGTCATCCACACGAAGATCGGCCAACGCACCGCGCCACGTCGGTGGTGCTCACGCACCGCGTTCACCGAGGTAAAGATGATTGTTGCCAGGGACGTGCCCACGGCCAGGTGGGTCAGCACCTGCGGGTCGAAGCCCTGCAAGGTGAAGCTGAACACCAGCACCGGCACGATGATAATCCCGCCGCCCACGCCGAATAGCCCGGCGAGCACGCCCGCACAGGCGCCAAGCAGCAAATACAGCAGAAATTCCATGGGAGCCCCCCAACCAAGTCCGGCATGTTAACGGATGGAAGGCATGCGACCCAACTGGATACGATGGAACGCTGCAGCCGGTGTGGGTAGAGTGGCAAAAAAAACACAAAAGGGATCGCCTGATGTGCCTGATTGTTTTCGCCTGGCGGCCGGACCATGCCCAGCCGCTGATCGTTGCGGCCAACCGCGATGAGTTCTACGCCCGCCCCAGCCTGCCGCTGGCCCAGTGGCCGGATGCGCCCGATGTCTACGCCGGTCGCGACCAGGAAGCGGGGGGCACTTGGCTGGGTGTGAATGCCGATGGGCGTTTTGCCGCCCTGACCAATATCCGCGATCCCCACCAGCCGCCGGCACGCAAGTCCCGAGGGGAACTGGTGGCGCGTTTTCTCAACGGCTCACTGCCGATTGAGGACTATTTGGCCGACGTTAACGGCCGTTCGATTGAATATGCCGGGTTCAACCTGCTGGTCGGCACGCGGGATGAGTTGTGGCATTACAACGCCAACCATACCGAGCCGACGCGGTTGAAGGCTGGGGTGTACGGGTTATCCAATGCAGGGTTGGATACGCCGTGGCCTAAGTTGCTCAAGGCCAAGGCGGCGTTGAGCGAACTACTTGGGGACCCGCAGCCGGAGGCGTTACTGGGGATTTTGAGTGACCCACAGACGGCGCCGTTTGCGGACCTGCCAGATACAGGGGTGGGATTGGCGACGGAAAGCCTTTTATCCAGCGTGTTTATTGCCAGCCCGAGTTACGGGACGCGGGCGAGTACGGCGCTGATTGTGAATGCCGACGGGACGCGGCGGATGGTGGAGCATAGTTTTGGACCGCATGGCGGCAGACTGGGCGAGGTAGAACTCCTCCTGTAGTGAGCGGGCTTGCCCCGCGCTGGGTGGCGAAGCCGCCCCACAACCCGCTAACCGGTTCTATCTGAAAGCATGCGGCGCTTGTATTAGGGCGGCTTCGCCACCCAGCGCGGGGCAAGCCCGCTCACTACAAAAGCCGACCGCCTGAAATCAGAGGGTTTTTGCGGAGGCAGAACCCGCAAACGGTTCTATCTGAAAGCATGCGGCGCTTGTATTAGGGCCGCTTCGCAGCCCAGCGCGGGGCAAGCCCGCTCACTACAAAAGCCGACCGGCTGAAATTAGAGGGTTTTTGCGGAGGCGGGGTTGATCATCCGCGTCAGCCCCAAATTCTTCAGCGCCAACTGCAGCGAGCTGTGGATAACTTGCGGGTTGTCGATGGTCATCAGTTCCGCCAGCAGATCCTTGGCCATGCTCAGTTCAACCTGGCGCAGCATCCACTTCACCTTCGGCAAGTTGGTGGCGTTCATCGACAGGCTGTCAAAGCCCATCGCCATCAACAGCACCGCCGCCGCCGGGTCGCCGGCCATTTCACCGCAGATGCTCACAGGCTTGCCTTCGGCATGGGCGTCACGCACCACGTGTTGCAGGGCTTGCAGCACCGCCGGGTGCAGGTAGTCGTAGAGGTCGGCCACCCGTGGGTTGTTACGGTCCACGGCCAGCAGGTATTGGGTCAGGTCGTTGGAACCCACCGACAGGAAGTCCACCTGCCGCGCCAGCTCCTTGGCCTGGTACACCGCCGCCGGGATTTCGATCATCACGCCAATCGGCGGCATCGGCACGTCGGCGCCTTCGTCGCGTACTTCGCCCCAGGCACGGTGGATCAGGTGCAGCGCCTCTTCCAGTTCATGGGTACCGGAAATCATCGGCAGCAAAATGCGCAGGTTGTTCAGGCCTTCGCTGGCCTTGAGCATGGCGCGGGTCTGTACGAGGAAAATTTCAGGGTGGTCGAGGGTGACGCGGATACCGCGCCAGCCGAGGAACGGGTTGTCCTCTTTAATCGGGAAGTACGACAGTGACTTGTCGCCGCCGATGTCCAGGCTGCGCATGGTCACCGGCAACGGGTGGAAGGCTTGCAGTTGCTCGCGATAAATCGCCAGCTGCTCCTTCTCACTCGGAAAACGCTGGTTGATCATGAACGGCACTTCGGTGCGGTACAGCCCCACCCCTTCTGCGCCGCGCTGTTGCGCACGGGCCACGTCGGCCAGCAGGCCGGTATTTACCAGCAGTGGCACACGGTGGCCATCGGTGGTCACGCACGGCAGCTCGCGCAATGAATCGAGGCCCAGCGCCAGTTGCTTCTCTTCTTCAACCACTTCGGCGTACTGCTTGCGCATCACTTCGCTGGGGTTGGTAAACACTTCGCCGCGGTGGCCATCGACAATCATGTCGATGCCGTCGACTTTGGAATACGGCAGGTCCACCAGGCCCATCACCGTCGGGATACCCATGGCACGGGCCAGGATCGCGACGTGGGAGTTACCCGAACCCAATACCGACACCAGGCCGACCAGCTTGCCTTCCGGCACTTCGCCAAGCATGGTGGCGGTCAGTTCTTCACTGATCAGGATGGTGTTGTCGGGGTAGACCAGGTTGGTGGTGCGGTCTACCCCGACGTACGCCAGCAGACGGCGACCGAGGTCACGCACATCCGAGGCGCGTTCGCGCAGGTAGGCGTCGTCCATCAGTTCGAAACGGTTGACGTGATCGGTGACCACCTGGCGCAACGCGCCCTGGGCCCACTGGCCGGTCTTGATCACGGTCTTGACTTCATTACCCAGCGACGCGTCGTCGAGCATCATCTGGTACACGTCGAACAGCGCACGCTCTTCGGGGCGCAACTGGGTGGCCAGCTTGGTCGACAGGTTGCGCATGTCGGCGCGTACGCCTTCCAGGGCGGTCTTGAACAGTTTGATTTCAGCGTCGATGTCATGGACGGTCTTGTCCGGCACCACATCGAGGTCGGCCGGCGGCAGCATGACCACCGCAGTACCGACCGCCGCACCCGGCGAACCCGGTACGCCGACGAACTTGGCTTCCTGGATGCCCTTGCCCTGGCGCCCCAGGCCGCGAATCGAGCCGGTGGCTTCGGCGTGGGCAATCACGCCAGCGAGCTGCGCACTCATGGTCACGAGGAAGGCTTCTTCACCTTCGTCGAACTGGCGGCGCTCTTTTTGCTGGATGACCAACACGCCGACGACGCGGCGGTGGTGAATGATCGGTGCGCCGAGGAACGAGGCGTAACGCTCTTCACCGGTTTCGGCAAAGTAGCGGTAACGCGGGTGATCGGCCGCGTGTTCAAGGTTCAGGGGTTCTTCACGCGTCCCCACCAGGCCCACCAGACCCTCATTGGGCGCCATGCTGACCTTACCGATAGAGCGCTTGTTCAAGCCCTCGGTGGCCATCAGCACAAAACGGTTGGTCTCGGGGTCCAGCAGGTAAACCGAGCAGACCTGGCTGCCCATGGCTTCCTTGACGCGCAACACAATAATCCCCAACGCCGCCTTGAGATCCTTGGCGGAGTTAACTTCCTGGACGATCTTGCGCAGCGTATTGAGCATGGCTCGGGGTCGAACTCCGTCGTCAGTCGCGCGCTAAAAGGCGCGGGGCAAGCTCTTTGAGAGCGCGACGATAAACCTCGCGCTTGAATGTCACCACCTGGCCCAGCGGGTACCAATAGCTGACCCAACGCCAGCCATCGAACTCCGGTTTACCGGTCAAATCCATCCGCACCCGCTGCTCGTTAGAGATCAGGCGCAGGAGAAACCATTTTTGCTTCTGGCCGATGCACAGCGGTTGGCTGTGGGTACGTACCAGGCGTTGCGGCAAACGATAGCGCAACCAACCGCGGGTACAGGCCAAAATTTGCACATCTTCACGCTCAAGGCCGACTTCTTCATTCAACTCACGGTACAAGGCGTCTTCAGGGGTTTCATCGGGGTTGATTCCACCTTGAGGAAACTGCCAGGCATCTTGGTTGATTCGGCGAGCCCATAGCACCTGTCCGGCGTCATTCGTAAGAATAATGCCGACATTAGGACGGAAACCATCGGGGTCGATCACGGCAACAACCTCGCAAACGCATGTCGCCGCATTGTTCCACAAAGGTTGTTCCAGCGGCAACGAGGCTTCTTAGCTTATGTGCACTCTTGTGAAAAGACCGTATTCTGGACGCCTTTTTACAGACTTTTCAGCGAGTAACTGCAATGCGCCTGGCTTTATTCGACTTGGACAACACCCTTCTCGGCGGTGACAGCGACCACGCCTGGGGCGATTACCTATGTGAACGCGGGATTCTCGACCCGGTGGCCTACAAGGCCCGCAACGACGAGTTCTACCAGGACTACCTGGCCGGCACGCTGGACAACGCCGCCTACCTGAACTTCTGCCTGGAAATCCTTGGCCGCACCGAAATGGCCCAGCTGGACGAGTGGCACAACGACTATATGCGCGACTGCATCGAGCCGATCGTGCTGCCCCTGGCCCTGGAACTGCTGGCCAAACACCGCGCCGCCGGTGACACCCTGGTGATCATCACCGCCACCAACCGTTTCGTCACCGCGCCAATTGCCGCACGCCTGGGCGTCGAAACCCTGATCGCCACCGAGTGCGAGATGGAAAATGGTCGCTACACCGGACGCAGCACCGACGTACCGTGCTTTCGTGAGGGCAAGGTGACGCGCTTGAACCGCTGGCTGGAAGAAACCGGGTACAGCCTGGAAGACAGCTACTTTTACAGCGACTCGATGAATGATTTGCCGTTGCTGGAGCAGGTGACGCACCCGGTGGCGGTGGATCCGGATCCAAATCTGCGGGCCGAAGCCGAGAAGCGTGGTTGGCCGGTGATTACGCTGCGCAGCTGATGGCCCTATCGGGGGCAAGCCCCCTCGCACACTTGATCGGGTTCACACGGTCAAAATGTGGGAGGAGGCTTGCCCCTGATGCAGGCGACTCGGTCTAAAGCCTCAAACCGGCTTTGCACCCATGAGCCCCGCAATCGCCACAAACCCCACCAAGCTGACCACCGCCAGCACCAACGTGAAGTTCAAGCTACCGCCCTCGCCTTTGCGCAAGCGATTAAGCCGTGCCACCAGCCAGAACCATGCCAGCGCCGCCACGGTATAGAGGAGGCTGGACCCCAGGATCCACGTCTGCCCCAGCGGCCAGCCGATCAGATGCGCCAGCCACCAGCCGGTAAACGGCATGCTCACCACGCAAATCCCCATCAACAACCAGACGAATGCCCACGGGCGCTGCACGGTCACCGCCGGGCCGGCGCTGCGTTTTCGCCAGGCCAGCAACGCCAGCCCCAGGCCGCTGAGCAGCAGCAACACGGTGGCTGCAACGTGGATAACTTTCAAGGTAGTCAGGGTTTCCATGTGTCGTTTTCCTTAAAGGTCGCCCCGTCAGCGTAGTCGCTCAACCGAGGAACAGTGTGTAGGCCGGGTTATCGCTTTCATCCCAGTATGGGTAGCCAATGGCTTCCAGGGCTGCCGGTACTAGGTGACGCTCGTCCGCCGGCACTTGCAGGCCGGCGACCACACGGCCATCGGCTGCGCCGTGGTTGCGATAGTGGAACATCGAGATGTTCCAGCGCCCGCCCAATTTGTTAAGAAAGTTGAACAAGGCGCCCGGACGCTCCGGGAATTCGAAACGCAACACCACTTCGTCACTGACTTTGGCCGCGTGCCCGCCGACCATATGACGGATGTGCAACTTGGCCAGTTCGTTCTCGGTCAGGTCCAGCACCGGGAAACCCTGGCTCGTGAGGCTGGCGATCAGTGCACTGCGCGGGTCGGTTTCCGGATGAGTCTGCACGCCGACGAAAATGTGCGCCTCGCTGCCGGAGTGGTAGCGGTAGTTGAATTCGGTAATCTGGCGCTTGCCCACGGCTTCGCAGAACGCCTTGAAGCTGCCGGGCTTCTCGGGAATGGTCACGGCGATGATGGCTTCGCGGCCTTCACCCAACTCGGCACGCTCGGCCACATGGCGCAGGCGGTCGAAGTTAACGTTGGCGCCGGAGTCGATGGCCACCAGGGTCTGGCCGGTCACACCACGGGTTTCCACGTATTTCTTGATCCCGGCCACACCCAATGCCCCTGCCGGCTCGGTGATGGAACGGGTGTCGTCGTAGATGTCCTTGATCGCCGCACAGATCTCATCGGTGCTCACGGTGATCACTTCATCCACATAGTCCTTGCAGATGTCGAAGGTGTGCTGGCCGATCTGCGCCACCGCCACGCCATCGGCAAAGATGCCCACGGTCGGCAATACCACGCGCTCGCCCGCCGCCATGGCGGCTTGCAGGCAGTTGGAGTCGTCCGGCTCGACGCCGATGACCTTGATCTCCGGGCGCAGGTACTTCACGTAGGCCGCGATACCGGCAATCAGCCCGCCGCCGCCCACCGGTACGAAAATCGCGTCCAGCGGCCCTGGGTGCTGGCGCAGGATTTCCATCGCCACGGTGCCCTGCCCGGCAATGGTGTGCGGATCGTCGTAGGGGTGGATGTAGACGTAGCCTTTTTCGTCGACCAGTTTCAGCGAGTAGGCCAGGGCTTCCGGAAAGGAATCGCCATGCAGCACCACTTTGCCGCCACGGGAGCGCACGCCTTCGACCTTGATCTCGGGGGTGGTCTTGGGCATCACGATGGTGGCTTTCACCCCCAGCACCTTGGCCGCCAGGGCCAGGCCCTGCGCATGGTTGCCCGCCGATGCGGTGACCACGCCACGCGCACGCTCTTCAGCGGTCAGCTGCGTCAGCTTGTTATAGGCGCCGCGAATCTTGAACGAGAACACCGGCTGCAAGTCTTCGCGCTTGAGCCAGACCTTGTTGCCCAGCCGCTCGGAGAGCTGGCGAGCGGTCTGCAACGGGGTTTCTACGGCAACGTCGTAAACGCGCGAGGTGAGGATCTTTTTGACGTACTGTTCAAGCATCGGCGGAAATCACTGGGCGAGTTGGGCAGGGCCAAGGAGTCTAACCCAGCGTTTGGGCGGGCGACCACACGAATCCAGAGGTTTTGTTGGGTTATACTCGCGCCCCTCTTTACTCCCCGCCCGTTCCGGAGCCCGCATGACCCAGGATCAACTCAAACAGGCAGTGGCCCAGGCCGCCGTCGATTTAATCCTTCCTAAACTCGACGACAAAAGCATCGTCGGTGTCGGCACCGGCTCCACCGCCAACTGCTTTATCGATGCGCTGGCCCAGCACAAGGGCGCGTTCGACGGCGCCGTGGCCAGCTCCGAAGCCACCGCCGCTCGCCTCAAGGGCCACGGCATTCCGGTGTATGAGCTCAACACCGTGAGCGACCTGGAGTTCTACGTCGACGGCGCCGATGAAAGCGACGAACACCTGAACCTGATCAAAGGCGGCGGCGCAGCCCTGACCCGCGAGAAGATCGTCGCGGCCGTGGCCAAGACCTTTATCTGCATCGCCGACGCCAGCAAGCTGGTGCCGGTCCTCGGCGCGTTCCCGCTGCCGGTGGAAGTGATCCCGATGGCCCGCAGCCACGTGGCCCGCGAGCTGGTGAAACTGGGCGGCGACCCGGTGTACCGCGAAGGCGTGTTGACCGACAACGGCAACATCATCATCGACGTGTTCAACCTGCAGATCACCAACCCGGTAGAGCTGGAGACGCAGATCAACGCGATCGTCGGCGTGGTCACCAACGGCTTGTTCGCGGCGCGCCCGGCGGATGTGCTGTTGCTCGGCACCTCTGAAGGCGTGAAAACCCTCAAGGCCTGAGAACACCCCATTAGTCATGCAGTGTTTTCAGGGACTGGGTTTCTTGAAGACGTAGAACAGGTTCGGCTCGCTGACGAGGTACAACGTGCCCTCGTCATCCATGGCGATCCCTTCGGCCTGCGGCACCCGCTTCGTCAGGCCATGGCGCCCGTTCAGCAGTGACAGACTGCTTAGCGGGCGACCGTCGATATCCAGTTCCAGCACTAGGAACGACTCATCCGACAGCGCCAGCAAATGGCCGCTGCGCTCATCGTATTGCAGGCTCGACAGGTCACGTACAAACAGCCCGGCATCGCGCTTGGGGTTGTTGATCACGTGCACCGAGTAGGTTTTTTCCGGTTTGAAATGCGGGAAGCCGTGGACCTCGTAGATCAGCATCGGGTCGCGCTCCTTGGCCACGAACAGGCGCTTGCCCACCGAGTCATAGGCCAGGCCTTCAAAGCCCTTGTTGCCCCCCACGTGCAGGCCCAGCGTCATCTGTTCCGCATCGGCGGCATCGAGGAATTGGGTGTCGTCGTCCACATGCACCTTGATCAGCCGCTGCTGGCGCTCATCGCTGATGACATAAATGTTGTCGCTGATAAATTCCACTGCCTCGGCATCGCCGAAGCCCACCAAGGGAATACGCCGCAGGATCTTGCCCTCAAGGGACAACTCGATCAGCTCGGCGTTTTTATTGGTAACGGTAAACAGGCTTTTGCGCACCGGGTCGTAGGTCAGGGCCGACACATCGTCATCGAGCCCTTCGATCACTTGGGCCTCCAGCGCCACACGGTAATCCGCCAAGCCGATGGAGCGCTCATTCGTCGGCTGACGCCACGCCTGCCAGTTGAACCAGGCACGCTCGAACAGGCGAAAGTGCTGCGCAACGGCCCCGGCGCAGATCAGCGCGATCAACACAAGAATAGAGAACAGGGGTTTGGGGCGGGCTAGTCGACGCATCGGGGCGGGCTCAAAGTCAAAAGTGGCGAATGAATATCACGCCTGTCTGAATTTAAACTTAAACGCGCCCTGATGTCTGGCGAATGCCGCACACAGCGACATATCTGACGTAATCAGTTGTTATTTCTGCTTTTCGAAGCGATAGAACAGGTTGGGTTCACTGACCATGTAGAGCGTGCCGTCGTCGTCCATGGTCACGCCCTCGGCACGCGGAATGGTGTCTTTCAGGCCATTGAAACCGCCCAGCAAGGTCATGAAGCTGACTTGCTCACCCCTCTCGTCCAGCTCCAGCAGCAGATGGGAGTCGGCCGACAACACCAGTAGATGCCCGGTGCGCGGGTCGACCGCCAGTGCCGAGAGGTTGCGCATGTCCAGTTCGGTGTTGGTCAGCTTCACCTTGTTACCCGCCAGGGTCTGGCTGCCATCGCTTTTCCAGGTAAACAGGGCAGGCGGGCGCTCTTCGCCCAGGACCAATTGCTGGTTACGCTTATCCCAGGTGATCGCTTCAAAGGCCTTGTTCTGGTCCTTGGACGGGCCCAGGTCATAACTTGGGAAGTCGGCCTTGTTCAGCGCCGTGGTGGCAGCGTCGACCTTGACGATGGTCAGGCTATGCTGGCGCTCGTCGACCACGGCCATCAGGCCGTTTTCCATCATTGTCAGCCCTTCGGGGTTGTTCCATCCGTTGAGCGGCATCTTGCGCAGCACATCACCTTGCAAGGTCAGCTCGACGAGAAACGGGTTTTTGCCCATGACCGAGAACAGCGTCTTGGTCTGGGGGTTATAGGCCAGGTCCGAGGCCTCGTCCTTCTCCATACCCGGTAGCAACTTGGCGTCGATGACTGCGTGGTAGTCCGGCAACCACACGCTTTCCTGGCGCTCAGCGGTGGTTTCGAAACGTTCCAGCACCCACAGCACACCGCGATCATCCCAGTGCATGGCCCAGGCAATGCCGTACACAATCGCCCCGGCGAGAAACACCCAGGAATACCAGCGCAGGGCAAAACGGGAACGCAGCTTAGGGGTGACGGTAGGCAGGGGCACGGCCATTGGGCACTTTTCCGGAAAGTCAGCGTTAGGTGATAGCACAGGAACAACGGACCCGCGCGCTTGAGGCAGAGGATTATCCGGATGGGGTGTGAAAAAAATGCAAAAACTTGGATTTTGCGGTTGCACACGAATAAAGGTGGGAGGGGCTTGCCCCCTCCCACAGTTTTAACCGCGTTTCGTCAGCGCACGCTGCTTTCGAAGCGGTTCACACCCGACAGTTCCAGCACCAGCTCATCACCCACATTCAGCGGGCCCACGCCGGCCGGGGTGCCGGTAAGGATCACATCGCCCGCCTGCAGCGAGAAGCAGCCGGCCATGTGCTGGATCATCGGGATGATCGGGTTGAGCATCTGCGCGCTGTTACCGTCCTGGCGCACTTCGCCATTGATGCTCAAGCGGATACCGATATCGGTCACGTCCTGGAAAGTGCTGCCCACTACGAACGGCGCAATCACCGCCGCACCGTCGAACGACTTGGCGATTTCCCACGGCAGGCCCTTGGCTTTCAGCTCGGCCTGCTTGTCGCGCAGGGTCAGGTCCAGGGCCGGGGCGAAGCCGGAGATGGCGTCCAGTACTTCTTCACGGCTGGGCTTGTTCGACAACGGCTTGCCGATCAATACCGCGATTTCCGCTTCGTAGTGCACCGAACCGCGCTCGGTAGGGATGCTGAAACCACCTTCCAGCGGCACCACACAGCTGCCCGGCTTAATGAACAGCAACGGTTCGGTCGGCACCGGGTTGTCCAGTTCCTTGGCGTGCTCGGCGTAGTTACGCCCGATACACACCACTTTACCAACTGGAAAGTGGATGTTGGTGCCGTCGACATACTTGTGCTGGTAGCTCATGGAACGACTCCTTAAGGGCGGTTAAACAGCGAAGATCTTGCCTGGGTTCATGATCCCGTTAGGGTCGAACACCGCTTTGACGGCCTTCATGTATTCGATTTCAACCGGCGAGCGGCTGTAGGTCAGGTAATCACGCTTGGTCATGCCCACACCGTGCTCGGCCGAGATGGAACCGTTGTACTTCTGGACGGTTTCAAATACCCACTTGTTCACGGTGGCGCACTTGGCGAAGAACTCATCCTTGCTCAGGTTTTCCGGCTTGAGGATGTTCAGGTGCAGGTTGCCGTCGCCGATGTGGCCGAACCACACGATTTCGAAATCCGGGTAGTGTTCGCCGACGATCGCGTCGATTTCTTTCAAAAACCCTGGGACTTTGGAGACAGTCACCGAGATGTCGTTCTTGTAGGGGGTCCAGTGGGAAATGGTCTCGGAGATGTACTCGCGCAGTTTCCACAGGTTGTGCAGCTGGGTTTCGCTCTGGCTCATCACGCCGTCCAGCACCCAGCCCTGCTCCACACAGTGCTCGAAGGTTTCCAGCGCGTGGTTGGCGACTTCTTCGGTGGTGGCTTCGAACTCCAGCAGCGCGTAGAACGGGCACTCGGTGTCGAACGGCGCTGGCACGTCGCCACGGCCCATGACCTTGGCCAGGGCCTTGTCAGAGAAGAATTCAAAGGCGGTCAGGTCCAGTTTGCTCTGGAACGCGTGCAGCACCGGCATGATCGAGTCGAAATCGGTGGTGCCGAGCACCATCGCAGTAAGGTTTTTCGGCGCACGGTCCAGGCGCATGGTGGCTTCGACCACAAAGCCCAGGGTGCCTTCGGCACCGATGAACAGCTGGCGCATGTCATAGCCGGTGGCGTTCTTGATCAGGTCGCGGTTCAGCTCCAGTACGTCGCCCTTGCCGGTCACGACCTTCATGCCGGCCACCCAGTTGCGAGTCATGCCGTAGCGAATGACCTTGATCCCGCCGGCATTGGTGCCGATATTGCCGCCAATCTGGCTGGAGCCCGACGACGCGAAGTCCACCGGGTAGTACAGGCCTTTTTCTTCAGCGACGTTCTGCAATTGCTTGGTAACCACGCCCGGCTGGCACACAGCGGTGCGGTCGGTGAGGTTCACGTCGAGGATCTGGTTCATATAGTCGAACGAGACGACCACTTCACCATTGGCCGCCACTGCCGCCGCCGACAGGCCGGTACGACCACCCGACGGCACCAGCGCCACCTTGTGTGCATTGGCCCAACGAACAATGGCTTGCACCTGCTCGGTCGTCTTGGGGAAGACGATGGCGGTCGGCGCGGGTGCGAAATGCTTGGTCCAATCCTTGCCGTAAGCCTCCAGGGAGTCGGCATCGGTCAGCACTTTGCCGGGCTCAACCAGGGTCTTTAGCTCATCAATCAGGGCAGGATGGGTCATCGACAGAACTCTCGAACAATTCATGGTCATCCTGAGAACGCTTCACGTCGCAGGAATGAGTGTTAGCGGGGCGCGTATGCTAGCATACCGCCCCCGCAGGACAGAGCCCAAGGGCGTTTCTGCGGTGACGGCTTTCCTGCCGTCCGGGTCAGCTTAAGCGATCCGATTCCCTGCCAATTTTCTCCGGGATACAGGTTTACGCAGATGAGCAAGACTTCTCTCGATAAGAGCAAGATCAAGTTCCTTCTTCTGGAAGGCGTCCACCCATCGGCTGTCGACGTTCTGAAAGCCGCCGGGTACACCAGCATTGAGTACATCACCAGTTCTCTGCCGGAAGCCCAGCTCAAGGAAAAGATCGCCGACGCGCACTTTATCGGCATTCGCTCCCGCACTCAGCTGACCGAAGAGATCTTCGATCACGCCAAGAAACTCGTGGCGGTCGGCTGTTTCTGCATCGGCACCAACCAGGTCGACCTCAACGCAGCGCGCGAGCGCGGCATCGCGGTGTTCAACGCACCGTACTCCAACACCCGCTCCGTTGCGGAACTGGTGCTGGCCGAGGCTATCCTGCTGCTGCGCGGCATTCCTGAGAAGAACGCTTCCTGCCACCGTGGCGGCTGGATCAAAAGCGCGGCCAACTCCTTCGAAATCCGCGGCAAGAAGCTGGGTATCGTCGGTTACGGTTCGATCGGTACGCAACTGTCGGTCCTGGCGGAAGGCCTGGGCATGCAGGTGTTCTTCTACGACACCCTGACCAAGCTGCCGCTGGGCAACGCCACGCAAGTGTCGAGCCTGACCGAGCTGCTGGGGATGTCCGACATCGTGACCCTGCACGTTCCGGAAACCGCTGAGACCCAGTGGATGATCGGCGAGAAGGAAATCCGCGCCATCAAGAAAGGCGGCATCCTGATCAACGCGGCACGCGGCACTGTGGTCGAGCTGGACGCCCTGGCCGACGCGATCAAGGACAAGCACCTGATCGGCGCCGCCATCGACGTGTTCCCGGTAGAGCCACGCTCCAACGACGACATCTTCGAAAGCCCGCTGCGTGGCCTGGACAACGTGATCCTGACCCCGCACATCGGTGGTTCCACCGCTGAAGCCCAAGCCAACATCGGCCTGGAAGTGTCGGAAAAGCTGGTCAAGTACAGCGACAACGGTACGTCCGTTTCCTCGGTCAACTTCCCGGAAGTGGCGCTGCCGGCTCACCCTGGCAAGCACCGTCTGCTGCACATCCACCAGAACATCCCTGGCGTGATGATGGAGATCAACAAGGTCTTCGCGGAAAACGGCATCAACATCTCCGGTCAGTTCCTGCAGACCAACGAGAAGGTCGGCTACGTGGTGATCGACGTCGACGCCGAATACTCGGACCTGGCGCAAGAGAAGCTGCAGCACATCAACGGCACGATTCGTAGCCGCGTGTTGTTCTAAGGTTTCAACGCAGCACGAAAAAGGGAGCCCCTCGGGGCTCCCTTTTTTTCATCTGAACAAATCTTACTTGACGTTAACCGTGATCACTTTCGAGGCTACAGTCGGGTTGAACTGCATGTGCAGTTTGTCGCCGGCAACCAGTTGCAGCGTGTGTTTGCCTGGAGTGAGGGTCAGCTCGGTTTCGGTCTGGGCCTTGCCGTAGTGGATCACGGTGTCGGTGGCGGGGATCGGCACGCCGGCGTCAGGCAGTTCTTTCTGGTCGACCAGCAGATGGTGGTGACCGGTGCCTGGATCCTGGCTGGTGGCCGGGGCCAGCTTCAGGCCTTCCATGCCGAATTTGACGGTGAAGGTCTTGTCGACGGTGGCGCCGTCTTTTGGCGACACGATGAATACTTTGGCGCCTTCAGGTGGAGCACTGCGCGGGATGCCGTCGGCGGCGGTAGCCAACATCGAAGCACCCAGCAGCAGGCTGGCAATCGTTGCACGGGACAAAAGGGCTTTCATTCGCTTCTCCAGTTTTTCTATGAAATCTGTAGGGTTATGACAACTTCGCGACAAATTGCGGTCCAAGGCACTCAACACCATAGCAAAGCGAGGCTGAACGGCGCCTCGCACATTCGAATTCTTTAGGAGTGACCATGCGCTTTTCGCCTGGCCTGTTACTGCTGCTTCCCCTTCTGAGCCCTTTGGCGCATGCCGAACTGGTCGATGATGTGTTCGACCGTGGCGAACTGCGCATCGCCGTTGAAGCCAACACCCCGCCGTTCAACTTCAAGCAAGGCGACAAACTGACCGGCTTCGAAGTGGAACTGGGTGAGCAACTGGCCCAGGAGATGGACGTGCGCCCCTCGTTTATCACCACCGATGACACCGACCTGCTGCCGGGGGTGGAAACTGGCAAGTACGACGTGGCCATCAACCATATCGCTATGACTGTCGAGCTGCAGGATCGGTTCGATTTCAGTGAGCCTTACAACGAGAAGCCTGAGCTGGCGATCCCGTTCCAGAAGGGTAATCCGGCGTTCAAGGCGAGCCTGGACAAGGCGTTGCAACGCTTGAAGGCGGATGGCCGATTAAAGGCATTGGCGCAGAAGTGGCTTGAAGGCGACACACCGGTAGCCAAGGCACAGTAGATCAACGGTGGGAGGGGGCTTGCTCCCGATTGCGGAGTGTCAGCGACTGCATGGTTGACTGATTCACCGCTATCGGGAGCAAGCCCCCTCCCACAATTTCTGATCTAGGCAGGGCTTGAGAGTTGGGTGAGGGCGGCGGCGGCCTCGGGGAGTTCCAGCTCGCTGAACACCTGTACCCCATGCTGCCTGAGCAGCGCCGTGGTGACGCCTTCGCCTGCCACCTTCACGCCCCTGAAGGTGCCGTCGTAGGTCTGCAGGTTACCGCACGACGGGCTATTGGCCTTGAGCACAGCGATGCGGATGTTGTGGCGCTGCACCAGCGCCAATGCCTGGCGGGCGCCATCGAGGAACGCGGCGCTGAAATCTTCGCCCTCGGCGGTCAGCACCTGGGCACGGCCCTCCCACACATCCACGCCCTGCCCGCCCGGAATCTCCGCCGCCGGGCGCGGCGTCGGCAACCCGCCCGACACTTCCGGGCAGATCGCAACCACACGCCCCTCGGCCTGCCACACCGCCAACAGGTCGAATGGCCCGCTGGCCCCGCCGTCGTAGCGCACCTTGTGGCCAAGCAGACAGCGGCTGATCAGAATCTTTTGCATGCTTAAAACGGCTCGTTGCCCCGCCGGCGAAACCAGCCGGTGAGGGACAGGCGTTCGCGCGTAGCGGGCATGACTTCGTGGGGCACTTCGCCCGACAGGAACACCACCAGGCAACCGCCCGTGGGCACCACATCGTATTCGACGCCGTCCTTGAGGTACATGCGCAACTGGCCGCCATGCTCGGGCAGCCAAGCGTCGTTCAAGTAGATCACCGCCGAGACCATGCGCCGGTCATCGTCGCGGAAGCGGTCCAGGTGCTTGAGGTAAAACGCCCCCGGCGGGTACAGCGCGAAGTGGCTTTCGAAATCCTCAAGGCCGAGGAACAAACTGCGGTTCATGGCCAGGCGCAGGCTGTCCATCAACGCCATATAGGTGTCGCAGACCGCCGCATCGCCCTCTTCCAGCCACTGGATGTGGTCGCCGCGAATACCTTCGCGAATCTCCTGGGTCGGACCGCGTCCCACCGCTGCCGGAGCCAACTCACCCTCGGCTGCACGTTTATGGCACTCAGCCGCCAGTTCCAGGGTCAGAGCCTGGGGTAGGAAGCCGTCCTGCCGGGACCAGCCCTTTTCGGCCAGGTCGTCGACAATACGTTGCAGCAAAGGGTGATCGAGGGGTATTTGCATGGCGCGCATAGTATCCATACGCCTGTGAATCCGACAGAGCCGCCGAGCGTCTGAATACACTTTAGTCAGGTGACTGATAGGACTTCTCGACAAATCCTACGCCCGACACGGACAATAGTGGCCGACTGACAGGAGTCCATATGCGTCGTTTGTTTTTTTCATTGCTGATGTTCTGCGTTTTGCCCGCCTGGGCAGACGGCCATGACCAGTTGTACAAGGTCGCCGGCTGGGCCGAACAACGTGCACATTTCAATGACGCCCTCAGTGCCGCCCAGCAACGCTACCGCAATAGCCTGCCGCCAGCGGTGTACCAGGCGCTGGTGGACAACAGTAATAAACGCTTTGCCGCGCAGTCCATGGACCAGCGCGCCGAGGCGCAATTGCGCAAGAACCTGGCGGACCCGAAGCCCGCCCTGGCCTTTTTCCAATCGCCCCTGGGCCGCAAGATTGTCGCCGCTGAGTTGCTCGCCACGCGCCGCGACCAGTTGGCAAAAAACGCCCAGGGCCTGCCGAAAATCCAAGCCGACGCGACCCGCAGCCTGATCATCGGCCACCTGGCCCAGGCCCTGCCCGCCCGTGAAGCCGGCGCGGAAGTCAGCCTGGCGATTGCCGGTGTGGCGGCCGACAGCCTGAGCCAGATGATCCCCGGTTTGTTGGGCGGTGGTCAGGCCCAGGGCATGTTGAATGGCCAACGCGAGCGGCTGATGCAGCAGATCGACAAAGATCTGAACAACACGCTGTTGTACGTCTATCGGGATTTGTCTGACCCGGAGCTGGAAGAATTCGCTACGTTTGCGGAGTCGCCGGAGGGTAAGGCGTATTACCAGGCGGCGCTGGCAGCCATTCGCGCGGGCCTTGCGGTCGGCCAAAGCACCTCTAGCCTGACGCAGTAACAAATGTGGGAGGGGGCTTGCCCTCTCCCACATTTTTTAGATTGAGTTACTTCAGGTGATCGGTGAGGTACGTGAAATACGCTTCGCGAATCTCCGGTATCTCATTCGCCAAGTGGTGCCTGCCACGCGGCAGCATCAACACCTCGGGCTGGTCGAACTTGCTCCTTAGCACCTGCAAGTTGTGCTGCCAGTCCACCGTCATATCTTCCTCCCCCTGCACAATCACCGGCCGCCTAGGGCTGCGCGGTGCGGCTTCGATACGTTTGATCCAGCGCGCCAAGGCGCCCACCCAGGCGGTAGGCAGTTGACGCGGCTGCAGCGGGTCGGCCTCAAGGAAGGGCTTGAACGCGGGATCGTGGGTGTTCTCGCTGAACCGCCGCGCGATGCCTTTGACGAATGGCCGCAACAGGTAATAGCTGACCTGCGACCAGCCCCAGGCACGCGGCCGCACCAGTGGCGAGAGCAGGAACGTCTTGCCTTGGGCCGGGCTGTCAACGCCATGGTTGAGCACGTGATCCACCACCACCGCGCCGCCGGTGCTTTGCCCGAACAGGTGCCAAGGTTGCGGCAGTTGCAGTGCTTCGGCTTGGCCAAACAGCGCCTGCACCACCTGTTGATACACCGCAAAATCATCGATGCTGGCGCGCACGCCGCTGGACAGGCCGTGCCCCGGCAAATCGCAGGCGATCACCACGAAGCCCTGGTCCAACGCCCAGTCCACCACATGGCGATACAAGCCCATATGGTCGTAGAAGCCGTGGAACATGAACATCGTCGCCACCGGCACGGGCGGCCACCACACTTGCGCGACCACCTCGAACCCGTCCACCTCGAAGCGTCCCAGACGGCTGACCACCGGAACGTTGCGCGCCGCCAGGTCCAGCCCGTAGAAACGTTGATAGACCCGTGCCTCGGCTGAAAGCGGCTGCGCATCCACCAGGGGTCGCAAGCTTTCGCGCAGATGATCGGGGTCAAAGGTGACGGGCATAAAGGGTTCCAGACTGACGGCGAAGATGAATATCGAGCTGCGATATTCATCTGTCAGGACAAGCATGGCAAGCTACGCGACCTTCGAGGATACATCTGAATGCGACAGCCCTACCGTACCGCCCTGTTCGCCAGCCTGATCCTGGTTATCTGCGCCGGCGTGCTGTGGGCCGCGTATGACTGGTTCCAGGGCCGCTACCTGCGCGCCTTCAGCGAACACACGGCGGTTTTTTCCGGTGACCCGCTGAAACTGCCTGCCGACCTCGCCGGCCCCGGCCCGATCCGCCTGGTGCACTTCTGGGACCCCGCCTGCCCCTGCAACGTCGGCAACCAGCAGCACCTGGGCGAGCTGATCGAGCACTACGCGCCCCAAGGCGTCGAGTTCTACGCCCTGCAAAAGCCCGGCAGCCACGGCCAACTGCCCGACAACCTGCGCCGCATGAAAACCCTCACCGCCCTGCCCGGTGCCGACCAAGTACCGGCCAGCCCGGCCGTGGGCATCTGGGACCGCAGCGGCAAGCTCGCGTATTTCGGCCCCTACAGCGAAGGCCTCACGTGCAATTCCAGCAACAGTTTTATTGAGCCGATCTTGAAGGCCCTTGAAGCGGGACGCGAGGTGAATGCCACGCACACTCTGGCGGTGGGCTGCTATTGTTCGTGGCCAACAGGCTCGTAACTCGCCACCCACTCTTGGTAAGGAATGTTCATGAAGCGCGTCTTGCGGGTTCTCGCGGTTCTTGTAGTGATGATCGCCCTCGGCGCAGGTGCGTACGTCTACAGCAAACAACCCACCCGCCAGGGCACGGTGACACTGGCCAACCTGCAAGGCTCGGTCACGGTGCGCTACGACGACCGTGGCGTGCCGCACATTCGGGCCGAGAATGAAACCGACCTCTATCGCGCCTTGGGCTATGTGCATGCCCAGGACCGCCTGTTCCAGATGGAGATCATGCGGCGCCTGGCCCGTGGCGAGCTGGCCGAGGTGCTCGGGCCCAAGGTGCTGGAGACCGACAAGTTGTTCCGCAGCCTGCGCATTCGCGACCGCGCGGCCACCTATGTGGCGCAGCTGGACCATGAGTCGGCGCACTGGAAGGCGCTGCAAGCCTATCTGGACGGGATTAACCAATATCAGGACAGCCACGCCCGCCCGATGGAGTTCGACGTGCTGGGCATCCCCAAGCGGCCGTTTACCGCCGAGGACACCATCAGCGTCGCCGGGTATATGGCCTACAGCTTTGCCGCTGCCTTTCGTACCGAGCCTTTGCTGACTTACGTACGTGACCAATTGGGCAGCGACTACCTGAAAGTCTTCGACCTCGACTGGCAACCCAAGGGCGCCCTCAACCTGGCTGCCGGCGATTGGCAGACCCTCGGCGCCATCGCTGCCCTGAGTGAGCAGGCCCTGGCCGACAACGGCCTGCCGCAGTTCGAAGGCAGTAACGCCTGGGCCATCAGCGGCAACCGCACCCAGAGCGGCAAACCGTTGCTGGCCGGCGACCCGCATATCCGTTTCTCGGTGCCGTCGGTGTGGTATGAAGCGCAGCTGTCAGCGCCAGGGTTCGAGTTGTATGGCTATCACAACGCCCTCGTGCCGGTGGCGTTCCTGGGGCACAACCTGGACTTCGGCTGGAGCCTGACCATGTTCCAGAACGATGACCTCGACCTCATCGCCGAAAAGACCAACCCGGACAACCCCAACCAGGTCTGGTACCACGGCCAGTGGGTCGACATGACAAGCACCGAGCAACAGATTGCGGTGAAGGGCCAGGCGCCGGTGACCTTGACCCTGCGCCAATCGCCCCACGGCCCGATCATCAATGACGTGCTGGGCGAAAACGCCGGCAACACACCGATTGCCATGTGGTGGGCGTTCCTCGACACCCAGAACCCGATCCTCGAAGGGTTCTACCAGCTCAACCGCGCCGACACCCTGGTCAAGGCGCGTGCGGCGGCAGCCAAGGTGTCCGCGCCGGGGCTGAACATTGTGTGGGCGAATGCCAAGGGCGATATCGGCTGGTGGGCGGCGGCGCAGTTGCCGATTCGTCCGGCCGGGGTCAACGCCGGGTTTATACTCGACGGCAGCAGCCCCCAAGCCGACAAACTGGGCTTCTACCCCTTCAGCGCCAACCCCCAGGAAGAGAATCCGGCACGTGGTTATGTGGTGTCGGCCAACGCCCAGCCGGTTTCGCCCACCGGCATGGAGATCCCCGGCTATTACAACCTGGCCGACCGTGGCCAGCAGTTGAACACGCAGTTGAGCGACAAGAGCGTGAAGTGGGACGTGAACAACAGCCAGGCCCTGCAACTGGGCACCACCACCGCCTTCGGCCCGCGCCTGCTGGCGCCGCTGTTGCCGGTGCTGCGCGAGGCGGTCAAGGACCCGGTGCAGTTGAAACTGGTGGAGCAGCTTGCACGCTGGAAGGGTGACTACCCGCTGGACTCCACCAGCGCCACGCTGTTCAACCAGTTCCTGTTCAACCTGGCCGACGCCGCCTTCCACCCGAAGCTCGGCGACGCCATGTTCAAGACCCTGCTCAGCACCCGCGTGATCGACGCTGCCCTGCCACGCCTGGCCGCCGCGCCGGATTCGCCGTGGTGGGATGGCAAGCGCGCGGAGACCGTCAAGCTCGCCTGGGACAACAGCCTGGCGCACCTCAAGGCCACCTTAGGGGATGATCCGACCCAGTGGCAGTGGGGCAAGGCGCACACCCTGACCCACGGCCACCCGCTGGGCTCGCAGAAGCCGTTGGACCTGATCGTCAATGTCGGCCCGTTCCCGGCGCCGGGCACCCACGAAGTGCCGAACAACCAGTCCGCCAATATCGGCCCGGCGCCGTGGCCCGTCACCTACGGGCCTTCTACGCGCCGCCTGATCGACTTCGCCGACGTGGCGCACGCCCTGACCATCAACCCGGTCGGGCAAAGCGGTGTGCCGTTTGACCGGCATTACGGCGACCAGGCGGAAACCTACATCGAAGGCGGTTACGAACAGGCGCATTTCACCGATGAAGAAGTGACGGCCAATACGCGCGGAACACTGAAACTGCTGCCCGCCAGATAACCGCTTGCAACGCGGTCAAACGGTGGGAGCGGGCTTGCTCGCTCCCACATTAGATCGGCGCCGCAAAGTTAAGCCGGAACTGTTGCGGCGTCACGCCCAGCCGGCGGTTGAACACACTGCGCATGTGCTGGGCATCGCGAAAGCCGCATTGATAGGCCACAGTCTTGAGCGGCGCCGGGCTGCTTTCCAGCATCACCCGCGCCGCGTCCACCCGCGCCCGCTCGACAAACTCCGCCGGGGTGATGCGTGCTTCACGGGCAAACACCCGCGAGAAGTTGCGCGCGCTCATATTGGCTGCCTTGGCCAAGTCGGCAATGGTCAGGTCCCCCGTCAGGTTCGCCAGCACGTGCAGCTGCACCTGCGCCACCGCTGACGTGGTTTCGGCGTGGGGCGTGAGAAACGGGCTGAACTGCGACTGCCCACCCGAGCGCTGGGTAAACACCACCAGGCGCTTGGCCACACTCAACGCGACTTCCGGGCCATGATCCTGGGCCAGCAGATACAGCGACAGATCGATGCCCGCCGTGACCCCGGCCGAGGTGTAGAGGTTGCCGTCCTGCACGTAGAGGCGGTCGGCCTCAACCTGGGCGGTGGGGCACAGGCGCGCCAGATCAGCCGCGTCGTTCCAATGGGTGGTGACGGTTTTCCCATCCAGCAGCCCAGCTCGGGCCAGCATGAACGCGCCGTTGCAGATCGAACCGAAGCGTTGCGCACGCGCCGTGGCGCCCCGCAACCAATCATCGAACTGCGTGCCGAAGTCTTCGAAGGGTAACTGCGGGCCGCCAGCGACCAGCAGCAGGTCATAAGCGTGCAGGGCTTCGCTGTAGTGCCGGTGGGCCTGCAATGACAGGCCGTTGGAGGCGGCCATGGTGCCACGGCCAAGGCCAATCACTTCAAGCTGGTAATGGTCCTCAGGCGCTAGAAACCGGTTGGCCTCGCAAAACACATCCATGGGGCCGGTCACGTCCAGTGACTGGACGCCGGGAAAAATCAGGATGGCAACGGTTTTGCCCATGAACAACACACCTTCTCTAACTGAATAAACGCAATTGCCCTCCCACATTTTGATTTTTGCAAGGTTCGAGGGACCAATCGCCTGCTACACCCTAGCTGATTTTGCCTTGGCACGATGTGGCTGCACATTGGCCGACATCGCTTCCTCGCCGCGCTAGCCCCTCCACGGGCACGCGACCAGACTGGATGCTTTCCAGAGGAGAACGCCCATGACCACCACTATCGCCGGCATCCAGATCCCTGACAGCGCCCTGGCCAAGGCCACCACCGAATACATCCGTGACGTCGAATCCGACCTGCTTTACCACCATTCCCGCCGGGTATTCCTGTTCGGCGCGTTGAGTGGCGAACGCAAGCAACTCGCCTACAACCCGGAGCTGCTCTACGTCGGCGCGATGTTCCATGACCTCGGCCTGGTGGAAGGCCATCGCAGTAACGACGAACGCTTCGAAGTGGACGGCGCCAACGCCGCCGCGGCCTTCCTCAAGCCTTACGGGCTGAGCGATGACGACATCGAACAGGTGTGGTTGTCCATCGCCCTGCACACCACGCCGGGGGTGCCGCAGCATTTGCGTCCAACCGTTGCACTGGTGACTGCGGGTGTCGAAATGGACGTGCTGGGCATGGACTACGCCGCGTTCAGCAACGTGCAGCGCGACGCCGTGGTGCATGCGCATCCACGCGGTGAAGGGTTCAAGGAGTGCATCATCTGCGCGTTCGCCGACGGTTTGCGACATCGCCCGCAGACCACGTTTGGCAACGTGAAGACGGATGTGCTGGTGGATCAGGAGCCGGGGTTCCGGCCGATGAATTTTGTCGAAGTCATCCGCAAATCCCCCTGGACTGCTTAACCAACAAGCCAAACCCGATCCATGTAGTGAGCGGGCTTGCCCCGCGCTGGGCTGCGGAGCGGCCCCTTTTGCAGGCACCACATTCCTTCAGAAAGAACGCGGTGCCTGGTTTTGGGGCCGCTCCGCAGCCCAGCGCGGGGCAAGCCCGCTCACCACAACAAGCCCGCCCACCACAGCGAGCTTGCTCACCACAGCAGGCCTACTCACCACAGCGAGCCCGCTCACCTCAGCAGGCCCCTCCCACATTGGGTCCCCGTTCCGGGTTTTAAACCGGTGCAGGCGCCCGACGCTTGTCCGGCTGCTGCCAGCCATCTGCCGCTGCTTCTTCGATGGCTTGCTGGATCGCCTTCTTGCGCATCTCTTCCGCACGGCGGCTGAAGAACCACACCAGGAAGGTCACCAGCGACACCGCCAACAGGATCAGGCTGGCCACGGCGTTGATCTCGGGTTTAACCCCAAGACGCACCGCCGAGAACACTTCCATCGGCAAGGTCGTCGACCCCGGCCCCGACACGAAGCTCGCCAGCACCAGGTCATCCAGGGACAGCGCGAACGACATCATGCCGCCCGCCGCCAACGACGGCGCGATCATCGGGATGGTGATCAGGAAGAACACCTTCCACGGCCGCGCGCCCAGGTCCATCGCCGCTTCTTCGATCGACAGGTCCAGCTCACGCAGGCGCGCCGACACCACCACGGCCACATACGCCGCGCAGAACGTGGTGTGGGCGATCCAGATGGTGACGATGCCACGTTCCTGGGGCCAGCCAATCATCTGCGCCATGGCCACGAACAGCAGCAACAGCGACAGGCCAGTGATCACTTCCGGCATCACCAATGGCGCGGTCACCAGGCCGCCGAACAGCGTGCGGCCCTTGAACTGGCTGATGCGCGTCAGCACGAACGCCGCCAGCGTACCCAGCGCTACTGCCGCCACCGCCGTGTAGCAGGCGATTTCCAGGGAGCGGGCCACCGAGCCCATCAACTGGGTGTTGTCCAGCAGGCCCACGTACCACTTGATCGACCAACCGCCCCACACTGTGACCAGCTTGGATTCGTTGAACGAGTAGATCACCAGGATCAGCATCGGCAGGTAGATGAACAACAACCCCGCCACCAGCATGAAGCTTGAGAAACTGACGCGCTTCATATCTTGCCCTCCATCTCTTTGGCTTGGCTGCGGTTGAACAGGATGATCGGCACGATCAGGATCGCCAGCATCACCACCGCCAGGGCAGACGCCACCGGCCAGTCACGGTTGTTGAAGAATTCTTGCCACAACACTTTACCGATCATCAGGGTTTCCGGGCCGCCCAGCAGTTCCGGAATCACGAACTCGCCCACCACCGGGATAAACACCAGCATGCAGCCGGCGATGATGCCGTTCTTGGACAGCGGCACGGTGATTTTCCAGAAGCTGTTGAAGGTGCTCGAACCCAGGTCGGATGCGGCTTCCAGCAGGCTCTGGTCATGCTTCACCAGGTTGGCGTACAGCGGCAGGATCATGAACGGCAGGTACGAATAGACCACGCCGATATACACCGCGATGTTGGTGTTGAGGATCTGCAGCGGCTCGTTGATCAACCCCATGGACATCAGGAAGCCATTGAGCAAGCCGTTGTTGCTGAGGATGCCCATCCACGCATACACGCGGATCAGGATCGCGGTCCAGGTCGGCATCATGATCAGCAGCACCAGCACGGTCTGCATCTCTTTGCGCGCAGTGGCAATGGCGTAGGCCATCGGGTAGCCGATCAGCAGGCACAGCAGCGTGCTGAAGAACGCCATTTTCAGCGAGCCCAGGTACGCGGCGATGTACAACTCGTCGCCCGCCAGCAGGCTGTAGTTCGCCAGGTTCAGCACCACCTGCAGCTTCTGCTCAACGTAGGTGTAGATCTCGGTGTAGGGCGGGATCGCCACGTCGGCTTCGGCGAAGCTGATTTTGAGGACGATGAAAAACGGCAACGCGAAGAACAGGAACAGCCACAGGAACGGAATCCCGATGACGACCTGCTTCCCGGTGGGGATTATGCGGTTCAAGCGGCGCTTGAGCTTCTTGGTGTTCATGAGCGAAGTACCACGCCGCTGTCGTCTTCCCACCACACGTAGACCTGGTCACCCCAGGTCGGCCGCTGGCCACGGCGCTCGGCGTTGGCCACGAAGGACTGCACCAGCTTGCCACTCGGCAGCTCCACGTAGAACACCGAGTGGCCACCCAGGTAGGCGATGTCATGCACCTTGCCGCTCGACCAGTTGTGCTCGCAGGTCGGCATTTCGGTGGTAACCAGCAGCTTTTCCGGGCGGATGGCGTAGGTCACCGACTTGTCTTCCACCGAGGTGGCGATGCCGTAGCCCACGTAGATATCGCGGTCCAGGTCCGGGCACTTGAGCACCGCGTGGCCTTCGGCGTCGTCCACCACTTGGGTGTCGAAGATGTTGACGTTGCCGATAAACTCGCACACCAGGCGACTGGTAGGCGTTTCGTAGATGTCGATCGGGCTGCCGATCTGGGCGATCCAGCCCAGGTGCATGATCGCGATGCGCTCGGCCATGGTCATGGCCTCTTCCTGGTCGTGGGTCACCATCACGCAGGTCACACCCACGCGCTCGATGATTTCCACCAACTCCAGCTGCATCTGCGAGCGCAGTTTCTTGTCGAGGGCGCCCATCGGCTCATCGAGCAGCAGCAGTTTCGGGCGCTTGGCCAGGGAGCGCGCCAACGCCACACGCTGACGCTGGCCACCGGACAACTGGTGCGGCTTGCGCTTGGCGTACTGGCTCATCTGCACCAGCTTGAGCATCTCAGCCACACGGGCGTCGACCTCGGCCTTGGGAATCTTGTCCTGCTGCAGGCCGAACGCGATGTTCTGCGCCACGGTCATGTGCGGGAACAGCGCATAGGACTGGAACATCATGTTGATCGGCCGCTCATAGGGCGGCATGTCAGTGATGTCCACACCGTCGAGGTAGATGCGCCCCTCAGTCGGGCGCTCGAAACCTGCGAGCATGCGCAGCAAGGTGGACTTGCCCGAACCCGAACCGCCGAGCAAGGCGAAGATCTCACCTTTCTTGATTTCCAGGGACACATCGTCCACGGCAATCGTCTCGTCGAACTTCTTCGTGACCCGGTCGATTTTGACCAACACCTTCTTCGGTGTCTGGTCGCCCTCGAGGGCTTTCTTATAGGCGCCGGAGGCAACTGCCATTTACGAAACTCCCAAAAAAAACAGTGCAGTTCGCCCGAGGCGGGCGAACCCAGGATAGTTTGAGCCTTACTTGCCCGTCTTGACCTTGGTCCAGCTACGGGTCATCAAACGTTGCACTTTCGGGGGTAGCTCGAAGTTCACGAATGTCCGGTCGAGTACCGCCTGCGGTGGGTAAACCGCTTCGTCGGTGCGTATCGATTGCTCCATCAGTTTGTCCGACCCAGGGTTAGGGTTGGCGTAACCGACGTAATCACTGACCTGGGCGATCACCTCAGGTTGCAGCAAATAGTTGATGAAGGCGTGGGCCTCTTTGACGTTGGTCGCATCCTTGGGGATGGCCAGCACGTCGAACCACAGGTTGCCGCCTTCTTTCGGAATGGCGTAGGCGATGTTCACGCCTTTGCCCGCCTCGGCCGCGCGGGCCTTGGCCTGGAACACATCGCCGGAGAAACCGGCCGCCACGCAGATGTTGCCGTTGGCCAGGTCGGAGATGTATTTGGATGAATGGAAGTAGGTCACGTAAGGACGCACTTTCAGCAGCTTGGCTTCAGCCTTCTTGTAGTCTTCAGGGTTGGTGCTGTTGGGATCAAGGCCCATGTAGTTGAGCACCGCCGGCAGCATTTCATCCGCAGAGTCCATGAACGACACGCCGCACGTCGCCAGCTTCTTCATGTTTTCCGGCTCGAACAGCACGGCCCAGGAGTCGATATGGTCGACGCCCAGCACTTCTTTCACCTTGTCGACGTTGTAGCCGATGCCATTGGTGCCCCACAGGTACGGCACGGCGTACTGGTTGCCCGGGTCGTTCTTTTCCAGGCGCTTGAGCAACGCCGGATCGAGGTTGGCGTAATGTGTCAGCAGCGACTTGTCAAGCTTCTGGAACGCTCCGGCCTTGATCTGCTTGCCGAGGAAGTGGTTGGACGGCACCACCACGTCGTAGCCGGTACGCCCGGCCAGCAGCTTGCCTTCCAGGGTTTCGTTGGAGTCAAACACGTCATACACGGGCTTGATGCCGCTGGCTTTTTCGAAGTTGGCCAGGGTGTCGGTGCCGATGTAGTCCGACCAGTTATAAATATGCACAGTCGGTGCGGCCTGCACGCTGACAGCCAGCGTGATACCTGCACCCACCAGCAAGGCTTTGCGAAATAAAGAAATTGGCACGTGGAGGTCCTCTTAAATAGTTGGGCCTTAAAGTTGTTGCCCGGCAACAAAACCGGCGCGCAACTTACCCTCGATAAACCGATCCGGCAAAACTTTCTGGCATTTAATGTGTGGGAGGGAGCTTGCTATGGTGAGGCGGCTTGTCCACCGCCGGGTTCACCGCAGATTGGTGGGGCTGCTTCGCAGCCCAGCGCGGGGCAAGCCCGCTCACCACATTTCCCCCTCCCACAAGGTTCAGGGCTTATTTACCGGACTTGATCTTGGTCCAGCTGCGCGTCATTTCACGCTGGGTTGCGGCTGGCAGGTCAGCAATGGCATAGAGCTTGGCTTGCACGTCTGCTGGCGGGTAGATGCCCGGGTCGCTGGTGATGTCTTTGTCGACCAGTGCGGTGGCTTTCGCGTTACCGTTCGGGAAACGTACGCTGTTGGTGATCGAAGCCATTACTTCCGGCTTCAACAGGTAGTTCATGAATTTGTAGGCGGCGTCGACGTTTTCGGCATCTTTAGGGATGGCGACCATGTCGAAGAAGCTACCGGCGCCTTCTTTCGGAATGTCGTAGGCCACTTTCACTTTGCCACCGGCTTCAGCCGCGCGGGACTTGGCCTGCTGGATGTCACCCGAATAACCCACGGCGACGCAGATGTTGCCGTTGGCCAGGTCGGAAATGTACTTGGACGAGTGGAAGTAGCCGATCGAAGGACGGATCTTCAGGAACAGCGCTTCGGCTTGCTTGAGGTCGTCTTTCTTCTGGCTGTCGGTCGGCAGGCCCAGGTAATGCAGCGCGATCGGCAGCATTTCGGTTGGCGAGTCGAGGAAGCTCACGCCGCAGCTTTTCAGCTTGGCGATGTTCTCAGGCTTGAGCAGCACGTCCCAGGAATCGATCTTGTCCACGCCCAGCGCAGCCTTGACCTTCTCCGGGTTGTAGCCGATGCCGATCGAGCCCCACATGTACGGGAAAGCGTGCTTGTTATCCGGGTCGCTGACCGACACGGCTTTCAGCAGGGATTTGTTCAGGTTGTCATAGTTGGACAGTTTGGACTTGTCCAGCTCCTGGTAGACACCCGCCTTGATCTGCTTGGCGAGGAAGTTGTTCGACGGTACGACGATGTCGTAACCGGACTTGCCTGCCAGCAACTTGGCTTCCAGGGTCTCGTTGCTGTCGAACACGTCGTACACCACTTTGATGCCGGACTCTTTTTCAAAGTTGGCGATGGTATCCGGCGCGATGTAGTCGGACCAGTTGTAGACGTGCAGCACTTTATCGTCTGCCTGGGCCGCGCCCGCCATTGCGCCCATCAGGGACAAGGCGAGGAGGGTCTTGCCAGCGTTCTTCAAACCTAATGCCTTCATTTGGTGATGCTCCAATTTTTCTTTTTTGGGCCACGTTCTTACAAGGTTTTGCGGCCCGTCTAAAGGGCAACAAAACAGGGCGACAGTCTGGCAAGTTCTGAGGCCGGCTTTCAACCAAAGCCTCATCTATAACTGCTCAGCACACAGCGCCCGAAAGCCGCTGCGCACTGAGCCTAGCACTTAGCCCTGCAATGCCGCCAAAGTCAGGTCCAGGCAATGCCGAGCCTTGGTCACCAGCTCGTCAATTTCGGCCTGGCTGATCACCAGCGGCGGCGAAATGATCATGGTGTCGCCCACGGCGCGCATGATCAGGCCATTCTCGAAGCAGAAGGTTCGGCAGATCATGCCTGCGCCCTTGCCTTCGTAACGCTTGCGCGTTGCCTTGTCCTGCACCAGCTCAATCGCACCGAGCATGCCCACACCGCGCACTTCACCCACCAACGGGTGATCCGCCAGCTCCCGTAGACGTTTCTGCAAATACGGTGCCGTTTCGTCGTGAACGCGGTTAACGATTTCTTCATCGCGCATGATGCGGATGTTTTCCAGGGCCACTGCCGCCGCCACCGGGTGGCCGGAGTAGGTGAAGCCGTGGTTGAAATCGCCACCTTCGTTGAGCACGGCCACCACATCGTCGCGCACGATCAAGCCGCCCATGGGGATGTAACCCGAGGTCAGGCCCTTGGCGATGGTCATCATGTGGGGCTTGAGGTCGTAGAAATCGCTACCGAACCACTCACCGGTCCGGCCGAAACCGCAGATCACCTCATCGGCGACAAACAGGATGTCGTACTTGGCGAGGATTTCCTTGATGCGCGGCCAGTAGGTGGCGGGCGGCACGATCACACCACCGGCGCCCTGGATCGGCTCGGCAATAAAGGCACCGACGTTGTCCACGCCCAGTTCCAGGATCTTCTCTTCCAACTGGTTGGCAGCCCACACGCCGAATTCTTCGGGGCTCATGTCGCCGCCTTCGCCAAACCAGTACGGCTGGGCGATGTGGGTAATGCCCGGGATCGGCAAGTCGCCCTGCTCATGCATATAGGTCATGCCGCCCAGGCTGGCGCCGGCCACGGTGGAGCCGTGGTAGCCATTCTTGCGGCTGATGATGGTTTTCTTGTTCGGCTGGCCCTTGATCGCCCAATAGTGGCGGACCATGCGCAACATGGTGTCGTTGCCTTCGGAGCCGGAACCGGTGAAGAACACGTGGTTCATGCCGGCCGGTGCGATATCGGAAATGGCCTTGGCCAACTCCAGTACCGGTGGGTGAGCGGTCTGGAAGAACAGGTTGTAGTACGGCAGTTCTTTCATCTGCTTGGCGGCGGCGTCAGCCAGTTCATCGCGACCGTAACCGATCGCCACGCACCACAGGCCGGCCATGCCGTCGAGGATCTTGTTGCCTTCGCTGTCCCACAGGTAAACGCCGTGGGCTTTGGTGATGATCCGTGGGCCTTTCTCTTTCAATTGCTTGAAGTCGCTGAACGGCGCCAGGTGGTGATCACTGCTCAAGGCTTGCCATTCACGGGTTTGCGGGTTGTTGCTGGACATACCGATCTCCTAGACTTTTCAGTAAAGGGCGCGCCGCTTTCAAGGGCGCGCCCGGCGCATCAGACGGCGAAGAGCAGGAATTCCCGCTCCCACGAACTGATGACGCGCTTGAAGTTTTCATGCTCGGCCCGCTTGACCGCGACGTAGCCTGTGATGAATTTCTGACCCAGGTATTTCTCGATGGTCTTGCTGTTTTCCATGCGTTCCAGGGCGTCTTCGATGGTCAACGGCAGGCGCAGGTTGCGACGCTCGTAACCACGGCCTACCACTGGCGCGCTGGGGTTATGGCCTTCGACCATGCCGATGTAGCCACACAGCAGGCTGGCGGCAATCGCCAGGTACGGGTTGGCGTCGGCGCCCGGCAGGCGGTTTTCCACACGCCGGTTCTGCGGGCCGGCATCCGGTACGCGCAGGCCCACGGTGCGGTTTTCTTCGCCCCACTCCACGTTCACCGGCGCCGAGGTATCCGGCAAGAAGCGGCGGAACGAGTTCACGTTAGGCGCAAACAGCGGCAGCAATTCAGGGATGAATTTCTGCAGGCCGCCAATGTGGTTGAGGAACAGCTCGCTCATGGTCCCGTCTTCATTGGAGAAGACGTTCTTGCCGGTAGCGATGTCGATGATGCTCTGGTGCAGGTGCATCGCGCTGCCGGGCTCGCCGGTCATCGGCTTGGCCATAAAGGTCGCGGCCACATTGTGCTTGAGCGCGGCTTCACGCATGGTGCGCTTGAACACCAGGATCTGGTCGGCCAGCGACAGGGCATCGCCATGACGGAAGTTGATTTCCATCTGCGCCGTGCCGTCTTCGTGGATCAGCGTGTCGAGGTCCAGTTCCTGCAGTTCGCACCAGTCGTAGACGTCTTCGAACAGCGGGTCGAATTCGTTGGCGGCTTCTATAGAGAAGGATTGGCGACCGGTCTCGGGGCGCCCGGAACGGCCAATCGGCGGTTGCAGCGGGAAGTCCGGGTCTTCGCAGCGTTTGGTCAGGTAGAACTCCATCTCCGGCGCCACGATGGGCTGCCAGCCTTTGTCGGCATAGAGCTTGAGGACTTTCTTGAGTACGTTGCGCGGCGACAGCTCGATCGGGTTGCCTTGCTTGTCGTAGGTGTCGTGAATCACCTGGGCGGTCGGCTCGATGGCCCAAGGCACCAGGAACACCGCGTTCTGGTCGGGGCGGCAGATCATGTCGATGTCGGCCGGGTCGAGCAATTCGTAATAAATGTCGTCTTCGACATAGTCGCCGGTCACGGTCTGCAACAGAACGCTCTCGGGCAGGCGCATGCCTTTTTCGGCGATGAACTTGTTGGTCGGCGAGATCTTGCCCCGGGTGATGCCGGTGAGGTCGCCAATCATGCATTCGACTTCTGTGATCTTGTGGTCTTTCAACCAATCGGTGAGCTGGTCGAGGTTGTTACTCATAAATGCCT
>Ga0207650_10000186_pt1 | contig 72380 bp, 64 predicted proteins | sample KBSS63metaG_FD_184325 | JGI IMG/M metagenome (GOLD analysis project Ga0207650, IMG submission 184325) | Switchgrass rhizosphere microbial communities from Kellogg Biological Station, Michigan, USA - KBS S6-3 metaG (SPAdes) (version 2) | ecosystem: Host-associated > Plants > Roots > Rhizosphere...
TCAGCCTGAGTTAACTCAGTTCTTGGCTTTCTTGGCAGCGCGGGTACGCTCGCCTTCGTCCAGGATCTTCTTACGCAGGCGGATCGACTTAGGCGTGACTTCGCACAGCTCGTCGTCCTGGATGAATTCCAGGGCCTGTTCCAGGGTGAAGCGAACAGGTGGAACCAGAGCGATGGTTTCGTCTTTACCCGAAGCACGCATGTTGTCGAGCTTCTTGCCTTTGGTTGGGTTGACGCCCATGTCGTTGTCACGGCTGTTCAGACCAACGATCTGGCCGTTGTAGATCTCTTGACCGTGTTCAACGAACAGCTTGCCACGCGCCTGGAGGGTTTCCAGGGAGTAGGTCAGCGCCTTGCCGGTTTCTACCGATACCAGAACACCGTTCTGACGGCCGGACATGTCGCCGGACTTCATGGTGTCGTAGCGATCGAAGATCGAGGTCAGGATGCCAGCACCGTTGGTCAGGGTCAGGAACTGGTTACGGAAACCGATCAGACCGCGAGCAGGGATGTTGTATTCCAGACGTACACGGCCTTTGCCATCCGGCACCATGTTGGTCAGGTCGCCCTTACGCAGGCCCATCTCTTCCATGACCTTGCCCTGGGATTCTTCAGGGGTATCGATGGTGACGTTTTCGAACGGTTCCTGCTTCACGCCGTCAACTTGACGGATGATCACTTCTGGACGACCAACGCCCATTTCGAAGCCTTCGCGACGCATGGTTTCGATCAGTACCGAGAGGTGCAGCTCACCACGGCCGGAAACCTTGAATTTGTCGGCCGAGTCGCCTTCTTCAACGCGCAGAGCAACGTTGTACAGCAGCTCTTTGTCCAGACGTTCCTTGATGTTACGGGACGTCACGAACTTGCCTTCTTTACCGCAGAAAGGCGAGTCGTTTACCTGGAAGGTCATGGAAACGGTTGGCTCGTCAACGGTCAGAGGCTTCATCGCCTCGACGTTGTCCGGCTGGCACAGGGTGTCGGAGATGAACAGCGAGTCCATACCGCTCACGCACACGATGTCGCCGGCGAACGCTTCTTCAACGTCGATACGGTGCAGACCGTGGTGACCCATCAGCTTCAGGATACGACCGTTGCGTTTCTTGCCGTCGGCGCCGATAGCAACAACCGGGGTGTTCGGCTTGACGCTACCACGCGCGATACGGCCAACGCCGATAACACCCAGGAAGCTGTTGTAGTCCAGTGCCGAGATTTGCATCTGGAACGGGCCTTCACGGTCAACTTTTGGAGCCGGCACGTTGTCGACGATCGACTGGTACAGCGGGGTCATGTCTTCAGCCATGTCGGTGTGTTCCAGACCGGCAATGCCGTTCAGGGCCGAGGCGTAGACGACTTTGAAGTCCAGCTGTTCTTCGGTGGCACCCAGGTTGTCGAACAGGTCGAAGATCTGGTCCAGAACCCAGTCCGGACGCGCGCCTGGACGGTCAACCTTGTTGATGCACACGATCGGACGCAGGCCGGCTTCGAAAGCCTTCTTGGTCACGAAACGGGTTTGCGGCATAGGGCCGTCTTGAGCGTCAACCAACAGCAGAACGGAGTCAACCATCGACATTACGCGTTCTACTTCGCCGCCGAAGTCGGCGTGGCCCGGGGTATCCACGATGTTGATGTGGTAGCCGTTCCAGTTGATCGCGGTGTTTTTAGCCAGGATGGTAATACCGCGCTCTTTTTCCTGGTCGTTGGAGTCCATCACGCGCTCGTCGTTGAGCTCGTTGCGCTCCAGGGTGCCGGATTGACGCAGGAGTTTGTCTACCAGGGTGGTTTTACCATGGTCAACGTGAGCAATGATGGCGATGTTACGTAGATTTTCGATCACTTGTGTATCTCGATCAGAGGATTCGGTGTGCTGACAGGTCGTGGCAGCGATTTACAGTAGAGTCAGGCCTTGCCGTTACAGCTTGACGGCAGAGTCGGGGGGCCGGTGACGCAGGCCACAGGCAAACAGCCCCGGGCTCTTAGCTCGGTCGATAAACGCGCACATTGGCATGCCCCTCACTGAGCAAATGGTGGGCATGCAGGCGACTCATCACGCCTTTGTCGCAATACAGCAGGTACTGACGGCTGTCATCCAGTTCCTTGAAACGCGCGTTCAATGCATAGAACGGCAGCGTTTGTACGTCGATGCCGGCGATTTCCAGCGGCTCATCTTCCGCGGCATCCGGGTGACGGATGTCGATGACGATCTGGCCGGCCAGGGCTTCGCTGACTTCTTCGATCTGCACATCCTGGCCCAACTCGTCGATAACACGATCGATCGGTACCAGCTTGGCGTTCTCGAGCGCACGCTCCAGAATCGCCATATCAAACTGTTGTTCTTCGTACTCCACGCGGTTGCGCTTGGCGTGGGTCTTGGGGTTCACCGAGATGACCCCGCAGTACTCAGGCATATGCTTGGCGAAGTCGGCGGTGCCGATTTCTTCCGCCAAATCGATGATGTCCTGCTTGTGGCTGGCGATCAGCGGGCGCAGCACCAGCTTCTCGGTCACGCAGTCGATCAGCGACAGGTTCGGCAGCGTCTGGCTGGAAACCTGGGAAATCGCTTCGCCGGTCACCAGCGCGTCGATCTGCAATTGATCGGCGATACGGGAGGCCGCGCGCAACATCATACGCTTCAATACCACGCCCATATGACTGTTATCGACTTTGCCGAGAATTTCGCCCAGCACTTCCTCGAACGGTACGCTCACAAATAGCACGCGTTGGGAGCTGCCGTACTTCTTCCAGATAAAGTGCGCAACTTCCATCACGCCCAATTCGTGTGCGCGCCCACCCAGGTTGAAGAAGCAGAAGTGGCTCATCAGGCCGCGGCGCATGATCTGGTAGGCCGCCACCGTGGAATCGAAACCGCCGGACATCAGCACCAGGGTCTGTTCCAGGGCGCCGAGCGGGTAGCCGCCGATGCTGTTGTGCTGGCTGTGGATCACAAACAACCGTTGGTCGCGAATTTCCATGCGCACTTCAATTTGCGGCGCTTTCAGGGAAATTCCAGCGGCGCCGCACTCGCGACGCAGCTTGCTGCCGACGTATTTCTCCACGTCCATGGAGCTGAACGGGTGCTTGCCGGCACGCTTGCAGCGCACCGAAAAAATCTTGCCTTCAAGGTTGTCGCCAAAATGCAGTTTGCATTTTTCGGTGATGTCGTCGAAGTCGCCCAGCGCGTACTCGTCAACCTGCAGGAAGTGTGCGATGCCCGGCATGCAGCTCAGGCGCTCGGTCATATCCTTCAAGGCTTTGGCGTCGGTCAGGCGGGTTTCCAGCTCGAGGTTGTCCCACACGCCATTCACCACCACAGCCGGGTCCAGATCTCGGAGCACGGCACGGATGTTCTTGGCCAATTGACGGATAAAACGCATCCGTACCGGTCGGCTCTTGATGGTGATTTCGGGGAAGACTTTAACGATTAATTTCATGGAAACAGCGCGCGCCGGGCCTGCTGAAAAAGGGGGGCGCGGATTATAGCGGAAATCGCTCAAGGTTTAACCAGTTAATATGCACTCACACCGCAACGCACTAAAGCGGTGCATTTGCATGCGCATGCGCCACATTGCAGTGCGCTATTTTCGGGCTTTTGTCGCTGCGCACCTTTATAGGGTCGCTTTTGGCGCAAAAAACCCATGTTGGCGCACTGGCATGCAATTTGCTCTCTTGTGAGGCAGGTTGCCATGGCGGACTATCCGCGCCGGCATCACCCACATTCTAAGGGCTAACTCCACTACCCCAGCCCGAAGCCACCCGGAGGACACTATGTCGAAGTCGGTTCAACTCATCAAAGATCATGACGTTAAATGGATTGATCTGCGCTTCACGGACACCAAAGGCACTCAGCACCACGTGACCATGCCGGCTCGCGACGCGCTGGATGATGCTTTCTTCGAAGAAGGCAAAATGTTCGACGGTTCCTCCATTGCCGGCTGGAAAGGCATCGAAGCCTCCGACATGATCCTGATGCCGGACGACAGCACTGCCGTCCTTGACCCGTTCACCGAAGACCCAACCCTGATCATCGTCTGCGACGTGATCGAGCCTTCGACCATGCAAGGCTACGATCGCGACCCACGTGCGATCGCCAAGCGCGCCGAGGAATACCTGAAGTCGACCGGTATCGGCGACACCGTATTCGTAGGCCCGGAACCAGAGTTCTTCATCTTTGATTCGGTCAAGTTCAAGTCCGACATCTCCGGTTCCATGTTCAAAATCTTCTCCGAGCAAGGCTCGTGGATGTCCGACCAGGACGTGGAAGGCGGCAACAAAGGCCACCGTCCAGGCGTCAAAGGTGGCTACTTCCCGGTTCCGCCGTTCGACCACGACCACGAAATCCGTACCTCCATGTGCAACGCCATGGAAGAAATGGGCCTGGTCATCGAAGTTCACCACCACGAAGTGGCGACTGCCGGCCAGAACGAAATCGGCGTGAAGTTCAACACCCTGGTAGCCAAGGCTGACGAAGTCCAGACCCTGAAGTACTGCGTACACAACGTAGCTGATGCCTACGGCCGTACCGCTACCTTCATGCCTAAGCCACTGTACGGCGATAACGGTTCGGGTATGCACGTTCACCTGTCCATCGCCAAAGAAGGCAAGAACACCTTCGCCGGCGAAGGTTATGCCGGCCTGTCCGACACCGCCCTGTACTTCATCGGCGGTATCATCAAGCACGGTAAGGCCCTGAACGGCTTCACCAACCCGTCGACCAACTCCTACAAGCGTCTGGTCCCAGGTTTCGAAGCACCGGTGATGCTGGCCTACTCGGCTCGCAACCGTTCCGCCTCGATCCGTATTCCTTACGTGTCCAGCCCACGCGCTCGCCGTATCGAAGCGCGCTTCCCTGATCCGGCAGCCAACCCATACCTGGCCTTCGCTGCGCTGGTCATGGCTGGTCTGGACGGCATCCAGAACAAGATCCACCCAGGCGATGCCGCCGACAAAAACTTGTACGACCTGCCGCCTGAAGAGGCCAAAGAGATCCCACAAGTGTGCGGCAGCCTGAAAGAAGCCCTGGAAGAGCTGGACAAGGGCCGTGCGTTCCTGACCAAAGGCGGCGTATTCAGCGACGACTTCATCGATGCCTACATCGAGCTCAAAAGCGAAGAAGAAATCAAGGTTCGCACCTTCGTACACCCACTGGAATACGAGCTGTACTACAGCTGCTGATCCGATAGCGCTGCTTGACGCAGCGTGATGAAAAAGGCCTCCTTCGGGAGGTCTTTTTTTGCCCGGGAATTAACCCGAATCCCCCCTCCCTCCCACAAGGAGATCAGCATTGAAACGTCGACTTGCGTTCGCTTTAGTGTTTTTCAGCGCCAGTGCATTGGCTGCGCCCCCCACTCTTGAGCCGCTGCTCAACAGCATCTCCGAACGCCTGGAAATCGCCGACCAGGTGGCGCTGAGCAAATGGGACAGCAAAAAACCGGTGGAAGATAAGAAGCGCGAACAAGAAGTGATCGCCAGCGTTGTCGCCCAGGCGCCGAGCTACAAACTGGCACCCGCCGCCGCCGAGCAATTCTTCTCGGCCCAGATCGAGGCAAACAAGCTGGTGCAGTACACCCACCTGTCCGATTGGCAGTTCCAGGGCAAGGCACCCGACGATCCGCGCCCGGACCTGGTGAAGCAGATTCGCCCGCAGCTGGATCAATTGCAAACACGCCTGCTGCAACAACTGGCGGACTTCACCCCCCAACGTAGCGACCCGCAGTGCCCTCACTGGCTGGCCGAAGCGGTGCATGAGCCGCTGAACGACCCGCTGCGGCAACTGGCGATGATCCGCGCCACGGCCGAGCTGTGTATTCGCACAGGCCAATAACGGATGACACCCACATTATTTTAGGCACCTTCCGGCATCCCTCCCCGAACAGCGATCGTAGCCTGACCGGCCACTCAGCGAACGGGATGAAACCAAACCATGGAAGCCCTCAAATGCTTGATCGCAACAGCGGCCTGCTTGTCTGCCCTAGGCTGCAGCAGCCAGCCGAAAAACGTCGTGCAAATCGAAAAGGAAACCCTGCTGCAGAGCAGCGCATCATGGGACGGAACACCTTACAAGGCCTACCCCTCCGGACCGCCGGAACTCACGCTGTTGCGGCTCAAGATCCCCGCGAATACGCAGTTACCCTGGCACAGCCACCCCATGCCGAACGCAGCGTATATCCTCTCGGGCGAGTTGATCGTTGAAGCCCGTAAAGGTGGGCAAGCCCTCACCCTGACACAAGGGCAAACCCTGGCCGAGATGGTAGGCACAGTCCATCGCGGCAGAACCGGAAGCACACCGGTGGAACTGCTGGTCTTTTACGCCGGCAGCGCGGGCATGCCACTCTCCCAGCCACACTGATAAAGCCCCACCACTGAGATCGCTCTCGCACAGCCGCCGAGAGCCCTCTCTCATCACTTCCTGAACAAACCTCACAAAACCGCACTATATTGGTGCGACGACCTGCACCCTTCCCACTGACTCACCCCATTTTGGTTCGAAACTTCCCGGCCAAGCTGGCAGAACGCCACAGTTTCGCGCCTTAAACCCCTATTTCAGGGGATTAACGCTTCTTTTCGGAGCCTTGGTTTGGTTTTTGCATTTTCCTTGTATCAGCGTGTGCCTCAAGCCCGCGCCTTGCTCCAAAAGAGGTCCCGATGACCATCAGCGATGCACTGCACCGTTTGCTACTCGACAACCTGACCACCGCGACCATCCTGCTCAATGACGACCTGCGCCTTGAGTACATGAACCCGGCGGCAGAGATGCTCCTGGCCATCAGCGGCCAGCGCAGCCATGGGCAGTTCATCAGCGAATTATTCACCGAGTCGGCCGAAGCCCTGAGTTCGTTGCGCCAGGCCGTGGAGCAGGCACACCCGTTCACCAAGCGCGAGGCGATGCTCACCGCCCTGACCGGCCAGACCCTGACCGTCGACTACGCCGTGACCCCGATCCTGAGCAACGGCGCCACCCTGCTGCTGCTTGAAGTCCACCCTCGCGACCGACTGCTGCGCATCACCAAGGAAGAAGCGCAGCTGTCCAAGCAGGAAACCAGCAAGATGCTGGTGCGCGGCCTGGCCCATGAGATCAAGAACCCCCTGGGCGGCATTCGCGGCGCGGCGCAGCTGCTGGCCCGCGAGCTGCCGGAGGAGCATCTCAAGGACTACACCAACGTCATCATCGAAGAGGCCGACCGCCTGCGAAACCTTGTGGACCGCATGCTCGGCTCGAACAAACTGCCGTCGCTGGCGATGACCAACGTGCATGAAGTACTGGAGCGCGTCTGCCAATTGGTCGAGGCCGAAAGCCAGGGCTGCATCACCTTGGTGCGCGACTACGACCCAAGCATTCCCGACGTCCTGATCGACCGCGAACAGATGATCCAGGCGGTGCTCAATATCGTGCGTAACGCCATGCAAGCCATCAGCAGCCAGAACGAGCTGCGCCTGGGCCGCATCAGCCTGCGCACCCGCGCCTTGCGCCAGTTCACCATCGGCCATGTGCGCCATCGCCTGGTGACCAAGGTCGAGATCATCGACAACGGCCCGGGCATTCCCACGGAACTGCAGGAAACCATTTTCTTTCCCATGGTCAGCGGCCGCCCGGACGGTACCGGGCTGGGCCTGGCCATCACCCAGAACATCATCAGCCAGCACCAGGGCCTGATCGAATGTGAGAGCCACCCCGGCCACACCACGTTCTCGATCTTCCTGCCATTGGAACAAGGAGCCCCCACGACATGAGCCGTAGTGAAACTGTCTGGATCGTCGATGACGACCGTTCTATCCGCTGGGTCCTCGAGAAAGCCTTGCAACAGGAAGGCATGACCACCCAGAGCTTCGACAGCGCCGACGGGGTGATGAGCCGCCTGGCGCGCCAGCAGCCCGACGTGATCATCTCCGACATCCGCATGCCCGGCGCCAGTGGCCTGGACCTGTTGGCGCGGATTCGCGAGCAACACCCGCGCCTGCCGGTGATCATCATGACCGCGCACTCGGACCTGGACAGCGCTGTCGCGTCCTACCAGGGCGGCGCGTTCGAATACCTGCCCAAGCCATTCGACGTGGACGAAGCCGTCGCACTGGTCAAGCGCGCCAACCAGCACGCCCAGGAGCAACAAAACCAGGAAGCCCCGCCCACCCTCACCCGCACCCCGGAAATCATCGGCGAAGCGCCGGCGATGCAGGAAGTGTTTCGCGCTATTGGGCGCTTGAGCCACTCCAACATCACCGTGCTGATCAACGGCGAGTCGGGTACCGGTAAAGAGCTGGTGGCCCACGCCCTGCATCGCCACAGCCCGCGGGCAGCCTCGCCGTTTATCGCGCTGAACATGGCGGCGATTCCGAAAGACTTGATGGAGTCCGAACTGTTCGGCCATGAGAAAGGCGCGTTCACCGGTGCGGCCAACCTGCGTCGCGGGCGCTTTGAACAAGCTGACGGCGGCACGTTGTTCCTCGACGAAATCGGCGACATGCCCGCCGACACCCAAACCCGCTTGCTGCGGGTACTGGCGGACGGTGAGTTTTACCGCGTCGGCGGGCACACTCCGGTAAAGGTCGACGTGCGCATCATCGCAGCCACCCACCAGAACCTGGAAACCCTGGTGCACGCGGGCAAGTTCCGCGAGGACTTGTTTCACCGCCTCAACGTGATCCGCATCCACATCCCACGGATGTCGGACCGCCGCGAAGACATCCCGACCCTCGCTCGCCACTTCCTCAGCCGCGCCGCCCAGGAACTGGCCGTTGAGCCGAAGTTGCTCAAGAGCGAGACCGAGGAGTACCTCAAGAACCTGCCATGGCCCGGCAACGTGCGCCAACTGGAGAACACCTGCCGCTGGATCACCGTGATGGCGTCCGGGCGCGAAGTGCATATCAGCGACCTGCCGCCGGAGCTGCTGAGCCTGCCGCAGGATTCGGCCCCGGTGACCAATTGGGAACAGGCACTGCGTCAATGGGCTGACCAGGCGCTGGCTCGTGGCCAGTCAAACCTGCTGGACAGCGCCGTGCCGGCATTCGAGCGGATCATGATCGAGACCGCGCTGAAGCACACCGCCGGCCGTCGTCGCGATGCTGCGGTGTTGCTGGGTTGGGGGCGTAACACCCTGACGCGCAAGATCAAGGAATTGGGGATGAAGGTTGATGGTGGGGATGATGATGAGGGTGATGAAGCCTGATCACATTTGGATCTTCATAACGCTCGGGTTTGTGCACCGCTTCAATGCACTATGAACCGGCATTGAGCACAGACCAGAAAACTCGCCTATCGCTTTCGCTACAAACTCCTTAGCAGTAGAAACCACCAAAGCCCCGTATTCCGGGGCTTTGCGCTTTTTGGCATTTTCTCAAGCGGCAAATGCAAGTTTTGGCACGCCCCCTGCAATAACCCCAGTACAACCCAGTTTCGGGGACCTTGGTACAGGCAGGCCGAGAATCCCCTCTTTAACACCGAAGCCTCTGGCTTCACCCCGTTTTGGGAGCCCTGGTACAGGCAGGCCGGGAACTCCCTCTTTTATTGCTCTTGGAGATGGATCTCCAGCCGCCAGCGGTCATCGACCTCCTCGCCTTTCCACTCCCCGCGCAACGGCCGAGCCGCCACCAGGTTCAGCAGCAAACCGCTATCGGTCTTGCGAATGCGCCAGTTCACGTCCCTTTCATTGACCTTGAGCTGCCCGCTGGCGACCTTGCCCTGGGCGTCGAACAGCAGCGCCACGGTGCCGTCGACATGCTCGCCGTGCAGCTTGGGTTCACTGTTGAACCACACCACCACGCCGTCGCTTATTGTCTCTACCTGCTGCAATTGCACCGGATCGGGGATAGTCAGGCGGCCGATCATCAAGCCCACCATCAAACCGACAATCGCCAATGAGCCCATGACCCGTGGCAATAGCTTCGGCCTGGGGTCCTCTTCGGGGGTAGAATGCAGCGCATCTTTGCCTTCGGAGCCGTGCATGTTTCACGTCATCCTTTTTCAACCAGAAATTCCGCCGAATACCGGCAACGTTATCAGGCTGTGCGCCAACAGTGGCTGCCACCTGCATTTGATCGAACCTTTGGGCTTCGACATGGACGACAAGCGCCTGCGCCGCGCCGGGCTGGACTACCACGAGTACGCCACCTTGCAGCGCCACGCCGACCTGGCCAGTTGCCTGGAAAGCCTGGGCCATCCGCGCTTGTTCGCGTTCACTACCAAGGGTTCGCGGCCGTTCCATGATGCCAGTTTTGCCGAGGGCGATGCCTTCCTGTTCGGCCCGGAAAGCCGTGGCCTGCCGGCAGAGGTACTGGACGCCCTGCCCGACGGCCATCGCTTGCGTTTGCCGATGCGTGAAGGCTGTCGCAGCCTGAACCTGTCCAACACCGTGGCGGTGGCCGTGTACGAAGGCTGGCGCCAACTCGGTTTCAAATAACACGCAAAACAAATGTGGGAGGGGGCTTGCTCCCGATGACGGGTTGCCAGTCGACACTGATGTGACTGGTACACCGCTATCGGGAGCAAGCCCCCTCCCACATTTTTTACCGCATCGACTTACTGAACCGTCGACGAACCTTCCTGTTGCATGCGCTGCAGCTCTTGGGCGTACAGGGCATCGAAGTTCACCGGGGCCAGCATCAGCGCAGGGAACGAGCCACGGGTGACCAGGCTGTCCAGGGTCTCGCGGGCATACGGGAACAGGATGTTCGGGCAGAACGCGCCCAGGGTGTGGCTCATGGATGCTTCGTCCAGGCCCTGGATCAGGAAGATGCCGGCCTGTTGTACTTCAGCGATGAAGGCCACTTCTTCGCCATTCTTGACGGTGACCGACAGCGTCAGCACGACTTCGTGGAAGTCACCTTCCAGGGCTTTTTGGCGGGTGTTCAGATCCAGCGCAACGCTTGGGGTCCATTCCTGACGGAAGATGGCCGGGCTTTTCGGCGCTTCGAACGACAGGTCACGCACATAGATACGCTGCAGCGAGAACTGTGGGCCTTGAGCTTCTGCTGCTTCGGTGTTCTGTTGATCAGTCATCGCAGATCCTTCTTTATCTTGGGGTCTTTAAGGGGTTAAGCGGACAGCAGCGCATCCAGTTTACCGGCGCGCTCAAGAGCGAACAGGTCATCGCAGCCACCGATATGTTTGGCGCCGATCCAGATCTGCGGGACCGACGTGCGGCCGGCCTTCTGGGCCATTTCGGCGCGTACCTGGGGTTTGCCGTCGACCTTGATCTCTTCGAAGGCAACACCCTTTTTCTCAAGCAGGGCCTTGGCCCGCATGCAGTAAGGGCACCAATCGCTGGAATACACGACAACCTGGGTCATATCACTTCACCAGAGGCAGGTTATCGGCGCGCCAGCTGCCGATGCCACCGGACAGCTTGGCGGCGGTGAAACCGGTCTTGAGCATTTCGCGAGCGTGGGTGCCGGCGTGCTGGCCTTGGGCGTCGACCAGGATGATGGTCTTGGCCTTGTGCTTTTCCAGCTCGGCCAGGCGCGCGATCAGCTTGTCCTGGGGAATGTTCAGGGCACCGACGATGTGGCCGGCGGCGAACTCCTTGGCGGGGCGGATATCCACCACAATGGCTTCATCCTTGTTGACCAGCGCGGTCAGCTCCGAGGTGCTCAGGCTGCGGCCACCGCGGCTCAATTCGTGAGCGATCAGCAGCGCCAGCAAGATGACGAAGGCACCCACGAGCAGATAGTGGGCAGTGGCAAATGCAATCAGGTGATCAACCATCAAGGAGGTTCCAGGGCGTTAAAATGGCGGTAAGTATACACAGCCGTCAGGGGGGGCCAACCCCCGTAAAGCGGTGACGTGGTCGGAACTTCGCTTTAAACTGCCACTCCCTTTTCAATTGCCTTCCTTTATTACCGCCGCGAGAGGATCTATGACTACCACGCCTAAACCTTTGGTCCTGATAATTCTCGATGGCTTTGGACACAGTGAAAGCCACCACGACAACGCGGTCTACGCGGCGCGCAAGCCGGTGCTGGACCGTTTGACCGCCACCGTGCCCAACGGCCTCATCTCCGGCTCCGGCATGGACGTGGGCCTGCCGGACGGCCAGATGGGCAATTCGGAAGTCGGCCACATGAACCTCGGTGCCGGACGAGTGGTGTATCAGGACTTCACCCGCGTGACCAAGGCGATCCGCGATGGCGAGTTCTTCGAGAACCCGACCATCTGCGCTGCGGTGGATAAAGCAGTGGCCGCCGGCAAGGCCGTGCACTTCATGGGCCTGCTGTCGGACGGCGGCGTACACAGCCACCAGGACCATCTGGTGGCCATGGCCGAACTGGCGTTCAAGCGTGGCGCCGACAAGATTTACCTGCACGCCTTCCTCGACGGCCGGGACACGCCACCCAAAAGTGCGCAATCGTCCATCGAACTGCTGGACGCCACCTTCGCCGCCCTGGGCAAGGGCCGCATCGCCAGCATCGTGGGCCGCTACTTCGCCATGGACCGCGACAACCGCTGGGACCGCGTATCCCAGGCCTACAACCTGATCGTCGACGGCCAGGCCGACTTCAACGCCGCCACCGCCCAGCAAGGCCTGGAAGCCGCCTACGCGCGCGGCGAAAGCGATGAGTTCGTCAAGGCCACTACCATCGGCGAGCCGGTGAAGGTTGAGGACGGCGACGCCGTGGTGTTCATGAACTTCCGAGCCGACCGTGCCCGCGAGCTGAGCCGCGTGTTCGTCGAAGACGGCTTCAAGGAATTCGAACGCGCGCGCCAACCCAAAGTGCAGTACGTGGGCCTGACGCAGTACGCCGCCAGTATTCCAGCCCCGGCCGCCTTTGCGCCGGGCAGCCTGGACAACGTGCTGGGCGATTACCTGGCAAAAAACGGCAAGACCCAGCTGCGCATCGCCGAAACCGAAAAATACGCCCACGTGACGTTCTTCTTCTCGGGCGGGCGTGAAGAACCGTTCCCCGGGGAAGAGCGCATCCTGATCCCGTCGCCAAAAGTCGCCACCTACGATTTGCAGCCGGAAATGAGCGCTCCGGAGGTGACCGACAAAATCGTCGACGCCATCGAGAACCAGCGTTATGACGTGATCGTGGTCAACTACGCCAACGGCGACATGGTCGGCCACAGCGGTAACCTGGAGGCGGCGGTCAAGGCCGTGGAATGCCTGGACCTGTGCGTGGGCCGCATCGCCGACGCGCTGGAAAAAGTCGGCGGCGAAGCACTCATCACCGCCGACCACGGCAACTGCGAGCAAATGTCCGACGAATCCACGGGCCAGGCCCACACCGCCCACACCACCGAGCCGGTGCCGTTCATCTACGTCGGCAAGCGTGATTTCAAAGTGCGTAACGGCGGGGTGCTGGCGGATGTCGCGCCGACAATGCTGATGTTGATGGGGCTGGAGAAGCCGGTTGAGATGACTGGCACTTCAATCCTGGTGTGATTTCAACCACACCGCACAGCAGTGTGGGAGGGGGCTTGCTCCCGATAGCGGCGTGCCAGTTGATACATATACCGACTGACACCCTGCCATCGGAGCAAGCCCCCTCCCACATTAGCTTTGCGGTGTTTGGAAGATGTCTTTTTGCCATACCGCCGCCACTCGGCAGCTAACTTGCCCGCCGGCCCCAATTGGGCGTTTTTTTTGCAGCGCTTGGCGGGCATACTAGACCGTCCCTTTCCCTGGTGTCGCCCGCCTCTATGCTTCGCGCCTTGATTACCCTCGCTCTTGTCTGCCTGCTCCAACCGGCGTTTGCCGATGAGCGCGCACAAACCCAACAACAGTTGGACGCTACGCGTCAGGACATTACCGAGCTGAAAAAACTGCTCGGCAAGCTCCAGGAAGAAAAATCCGGAGTGCAGAAAGACCTGCGCGGCACGGAAACCGAAATGGGCAAGCTGGAAAAGCAAGTCCAGGAGCTGCAAAAAGAACTAAAGAAGAGCGAGTCGGAACTGGAGCGACTCGACGCTGAGAAAAAAAAACTCCAGAGCGCACGCGTTGAACAGCAACGCCTGATCGCGATCCAGGCCCGCGCCGCCTACCAGAGCGGCCGCCAGGAATACCTCAAGCTGCTGCTCAACCAGCAGAACCCCGAGAAATTCGCGCGCACCCTCACCTACTACGACTACCTGAGCAAGGCCCGCCTGGAGCAGCTCAAAAGCTTCAACGAGACGCTGCGCCAGTTGGTCAACGTGGAACAGGAGATCGCCAACCAGCAGTCGCAGTTGCAGGACCAGAAAAGCGCCCTCGACACCCAGCGCGATGAGCTCGACAAGGTCCGCAAGGAGCGCCAGCTGGCACTGGCCAAACTCAATGACGACGTGAAAGCCCGCGACGCCAAGCTGCAGGCCCGCGAGCAGGACCAGGCCGACCTGGCCAAAGTGCTCAAGACCATCGAAGAAACCCTGGCGCGCCAGGCACGTGAGGCTGAAGAAGCGCGGCAAAAAGCGCTGATCGCCCAGCAGGAAGCGGAAAAAAAGCGTCAGCGTGAGGCCGAACTGGCAGCCACCACCGACGCCCCGGCGCCCCGTAAACCGGCGCATTCCGCCCCAGGCCCGCTGGTTTCCAGCGCCGGCGAGTCCTTCGGCGGCCCTTTTGCTTCAGCCCGAGGCAAACTTCCATGGCCAGTTGATGGTCGATTGCTGGCACGCTTTGGGGAAACCCGTGGCGATGACACCCGCGCCAAGTGGGATGGGGTGATGATCAGCGCCTCCGCCGGCAGCCAGGTGCATGCCGTTCACGGTGGGCGCGTGGTATTTGCCGATTGGCTGCGGGGCGCCGGTTTATTGGTAATTCTCGACCACGGCAATGGCTATTTGAGCCTTTACGGCCACAATCAGACATTGCTCAAGTCGGCAGGTGATGTTGTAAAAGCCGGTGAATCCATCTCCACTGTCGGTAACAGTGGTGGCCAGGACACCCCGGCGCTGTACTTCGCTATTCGTCAGCAGGGTCGCCCGAGCGATCCCGCACAATGGTGCCGTTCCCAAGGATAGGGCCGCATCTACACTAGGAGTTCGTTCGACATGCTGCATTTGTCCCGCCTCACTTCGCTGGCCCTGACGATCGCCCTGGTGATCGGCGCGCCTCTGGCTTTCGCCGACCAGGCCGCCCCGGCTGCACCCGCCGCCACGGCCGCGTCCTCTGCCGCGACCACCAGGGCGCCGTTGCCGCTGGACGAGCTGCGCACCTTTGCAGAGGTCATGGACCGGATCAAGGCAGCCTATGTTGAACCCGTAGACGACAAGACCCTGCTGGAGAACGCCATCAAGGGCATGCTCAGCAACCTCGACCCGCACTCCGCCTACCTGGGCCCGGAAGATTTCGCCGAGCTGCAGGAAAGCACCAGCGGTGAATTCGGCGGCCTGGGCATCGAAGTCGGCGCCGAAGACGGCAACATCAAAGTGGTTTCGCCGATCGACGACACCCCGGCTTCCAAGGCCGGCATCCAGGCCGGCGACTTTATCGTCAAGATCAACGGCCAGCCGACCCGTGGCCAGACCATGACCGAAGCCGTCGACAAGATGCGCGGCAAGATCGGCCAGAAAATCACCCTGACCCTGGTACGCGACGGCGGCAACCCGTTCGACGTGACGCTGACCCGCGCGACGATCATGGTCAAGAGCGTGAAGAGCCAGTTGCTGGAGTCGGGCTACGGTTACATCCGCATCACTCAATTCCAGGTCAAGACCGGCGACGAAGTGGCCAAGGCCCTGGCCAAGCTGCGCAAGGACAACGGCAAGAAACTCAGCGGCATCGTGCTCGACCTGCGTAACAACCCAGGCGGCGTGCTGCAATCGGCGGTGGAAGTGGTCGACCACTTCATCACCAAGGGCCTGATCGTCTACACCAAGGGCCGTATCGCCAATTCCGAGCTGCGCTTCTCGGCCACCGGCAACGACCTCAGCGAAAACGTGCCACTGGCCGTGCTGATCAACGGCGGCAGCGCCTCGGCCTCGGAAATCGTCGCCGGCGCCTTGCAAGACCAGAAACGTGGCGTGCTGATGGGCACCACCAGCTTCGGCAAAGGCTCGGTGCAAACCGTATTGCCGCTGAACAACGAACGCGCGTTGAAGATCACCACGGCCTTGTACTACACGCCGAACGGTCGCTCGATCCAGGCCCAGGGCATTGTCCCGGACATTGAAGTACGCAAGGCCAAGATCACCAACGAGGTCGACAGCGAGTACTACAAAGAGGCGGACCTGCAAGGCCACCTGGGCAATGGCAACGGCGGCGCCGACCAGCCGACCGGCAGCGCAGCCAAAGCCAAGCCGATGCCACAGGACGATGATTACCAGTTGGCCCAGGCGCTGAGCCTGCTCAAGGGCCTGAGCATTACGCGCAGCCGTTGATATGCGCTTTGCCCTGATCATCGCAGTATTGTGCAGCCTGGCCGGGGTCGCCCACGCGACCCCGGCCGGTGAGCCGCGCAAAGCCTATCTCACCCTGATCATCGATGATCTCGGGCAAAACCTGCCCCGGGATCGTCGCGTGCTGGCCCTCCCCGGGCCGGTGACCACGGCGATCATGCCCGACACGCCTCACGCCGCCGAATTCGCCCGCGAAGCCCACAAAGCCGGCAAAATCGTGATGCTGCACATGCCCATGGACCCGGCCACCGGCCCGTTCGCCTGGCATCCCGAGCTGCCTATCGAAGAGCTGGGCAAACGCCTGGACGCCGCGTTCAACGCCGTGCCCTACACCGCCGGCGTCAACAACCACATGGGCAGCCGCATGACCGCGCAACCCGCCGCCATGGCCTGGTTGATGGCCGAGCTGCAACGGCGCAACAAGTTCTTTGTCGACAGCCGCACCAGCGCGCAAACCGTAGCCGCCGCCGAGGCACAGAAGATCGGCCTGGCCCATGTCTCGCGGGATGTATTCCTGGACGACGAACGCACCGAAGCGGCGATCACCACCCAACTGCAAACCGCAATCAAGCTGGCCCACAAACAAGGCTCGGCCGTGATGATCGGCCACCCTTACCCGCAAACCCTGGCGGTGCTGGAGCGCGAATTGCCCACGCTCAAGGCACAGGGCGTGGAGTGGATCGACATCAAGTTGATGATCAGTGTGCGCAGTAATCAGGCCATGGCCGGTCACGGCAAAAACGGCACCTACCTTCCTGCGCATAGATAGATACAGCCCGCCCACGCGCTCGCTGCTCGACAGTTGATGCTCCCATCAACTGGAGCGTTTTCCATGCAACCTCTGCAATTCAACGACCTGCTCATCAGCTTTACCAGCGAGTTCTTGCCGCTGTGGAACGATAAGGGTTCCAGCGCACAAAAGGCCGTCGGCCTCTGGCGACCCAGCACAACATCCGATGCGCTGAGTTCGTTTTACGCCTTGGGCGATATCGCGGTCGGTCACTACCGCAATATCAACCAAGGCAAGATCGTCGCAGTGGTGAGCGACGCGAATAAGGCCGACGGCACGGCGCTGCGTCCGCCCGTTGACTACCAACGGGTGTGGCACGATGAAGGGACCGGGGCGCATAGCAACCTTTCCATCTGGCGCCCGCTTGCGCCGCAGGGCTACGTCACGATGGGGCTGGTGTGTGGCGTCGGCTACGACAAACCCTCGCGCCATGCCGTGCGCTGTGTGCGCGAAGACCTGGTCGTGACGGCGCAATTGGGCGAGCTGATCTGGAACGATAAAGGCAGCGGCTGCGCCAACGATTTAAGCATCTGGTCGATCACCGCACCCGAGGCGCCCGTCGGCGAAGCTTACCTGGCGCCCGGTACCTTCCTTGGTCATGGCAGTTATGCCAAGCCAGGTATTGAGGCCTACTCCCTGCGCCTGGCGTTGACCACCCATCTGAGCGACCTACCGTCACCTCCGGTTCTCACCGGGCACGAAATCCCCTCCCTGGATGAAAACACCGCCACGCTGCACGCCTGCGAGCTGCCGTGGTTTTGCGTAAAAGACCCGGAACTGAGCGCGGTCGAACAGCTTCAGTCGTCGCCCACCTACCGGCTCGAACGCACGGACCGTTATCGCCTCGGCGGCTTCGGGCACAACACCGGGCAGACCCCTCAGCCGTTTATGTGGACGGCCTCCAAAGGGGAACTGGGCACAAATGCCAGGGCCTTGGCGTTCAATACCAGCATCGACTTATGCAAAGAGTGGCCTGCGCATCCACAGGCGTTTGAGTTGAGTTTTTCGGCGCAGCTGGATCGTGACTTCACGCATACCCAACGCTCCGCGAAAGGCTGGAGTCATTCCTCGCCCTTGGAGATCATCATCTATGTCCCGCCGAAAAAGGCCGTGGCCGCTTACCTGTTACACAGTGAGTACTGCCTGCTGCGTCAGGATGGCAGCCAGGTTTCAGCGACCGTCAGCTACACCAATGGCGATCACGTTTATATGAGCGAATCTCCCGACACCGAGCCGCTGCCGCAAGAGGCAACCCCAAGGGAAGAAGCCGCACAAGCGGAGCCGGATCTACAGGTAACGGGCCATGATTTGATCGACAACGCCCTCACTCCGTAACTGATCAAGGGCCGCTTGCAGCCTGACCATCACGTCATCCGGCACGTCTTTGTTCAGCGCCAGATAAAGCTGCGCACTGTTGAAGCGCAGCACGGTTCTGAGTTGGGTCACCCCGACCTGGCGGGCCAGGTATCGGCCCGCCGGATCACCTGTGGCCCATAGGTCTATCTGGCCATCCATCAGCTTTTGCGCGTTGTCCTGGTCACGCAACGCGACGATCGGGTTGAGGCCCTGCTTTTCCAGGCTCTCGGCGATGGCATCGCCCTTGTAGGCGCCGATCTTGTAGCACCGCGCCTGTTTCACGTCATCCAGCTTGATCTTGCTGTCGGCTTTGGCGAGCAGTACCCAGTCATCCGGACCGATGGGGCCGACCCACTTGAACAGCGCTTCGCGGTCGGGCAGGCGGGCCATGACGAACACGCCATAGCCGGGCTTCTCCAGGGCGAGTTTGTAGATTCGCTCCCAAGGAAAACGCAAGGTGAGGTTGTAGGAAATACCGGCGCGCTTGAAGGTCTCGCGCACGATGTCCACGGCGATGCCTTCGATGTTCTCGTCCTTGGCGAAGTTCTTGCCGTTTTTCGCCATGTTGTAAGGCGGGAAATTTTCCGTGAGCAACACCAGGGAGGCGTCAGACGGTTCTTCGGATCGGGCGGTACCGACCATCAGCACGGAAATGCTGGCGAGAGCGAGCAGCAGCTGTTTGAACATGAAAGTTACCGGAATCCATGGCAAGCGCAGAGAGTGCCCCGCGCCTGCCACGGTGTCCAGCGACGTTTAGCGAACGACGATACCGCGTGCCGCCATGTAGGCCTTGGCCTCGGGAACAGTGTATTCGCCAAAGTGGAAAATACTCGCCGCCAGCACCGCGCTGGCATGGCCTTCGATCACGCCATCGGCCAAATGCTGCAGGTTGCCGACGCCGCCGGACGCGATCACCGGAATGCCCAGCGCATCGCTGATGGCGCGGGTCACGCCCAGGTCGAAGCCATTTTTCATGCCGTCCTGGTCCATGCTGGTCAGCAGGATTTCCCCGGCGCCCAGGCCTTCCATCTTCATCGCCCACTCCACCGCGTCCAGGCCGGTGGGCTTGCGCCCGCCGTGGGTGAAGATCTCCCAGCGCGGGGTTTCACCCGGGCCCGAGACCTTCTTGGCGTCGATGGCCACCACGATGCATTGCGAGCCGAAGTGCTGCGCGGCTTCGCCGACGAATTCCGGGTTGAACACCGCGGCCGTGTTGATCGATACCTTGTCCGCGCCGGCGTTGAGCAGGTTGCGGATGTCTTGCACGGTGCGCACGCCGCCGCCCACGGTCAGCGGGATAAACACCTGGCTGGCCATGCGCTCGACGGTATGCAACGTGGTGTCGCGGCCGTCGACGCTGGCGGTGATGTCGAGAAAGGTAATCTCGTCGGCACCTTGCTCATCGTAGCGACGGGCGATTTCCACCGGGTCGCCGGCATCGCGGATGTTCTCGAACTTGACGCCCTTGACCACGCGACCGTTGTCGACGTCCAGGCAAGGGATGATGCGTTTGGCCAGCGCCATGGTCAGTCCTCAGCCGTTGTAGGCATCGCAGTAAGCCTGGGCCTCGGCGACATCCAGGGTCCCTTCGTAGATCGCCCGGCCGGTGATCGCGCCGATGATCCCTGGCGCCTTGGCGTCCAGCAGCGACTTGATGTCGCCCAGGTTGTGAATACCGCCGGACGCGATCACCGGGATCTTCGTCGCGGCCGCCAATGCGGCGGTGAACGGCACGTTGCAGCCCTGCATCATGCCGTCTTTGGCGATATCGGTATAAACGATGGCAGAGACGCCGTCGGCTTCGAACTGCTTGGCCAGGTCGATCACCTGCACGGTGCTGATTTCAGCCCAACCGTCGGTAGCGACGAAACCATCTTTAGCGTCCAGGCCGACGATCACTTTGCCCGGGAACGCGCGGCAGGCTTCGGCGACGAAGGCGGGGTCTTTCACGGCCTTGGTGCCGATGATCACGTAGCTCACGCCGGCCTTGACGTAATGCTCGATGGTTTCCAGGGAGCGGATACCGCCGCCGATCTGGATCGGCAGGTTCGGGTAACGCTTGGCGATCGCGGTGACCACCTCGCCATTGACCGGCTGGCCTTCGAAGGCGCCGTTCAAGTCCACCAGATGCAGACGACGGCAGCCCCCTTCCACCCATTTGGCAGCCATGCTCACCGGGTCATCGGAGAACACGGTGGAGTCTTCCATACGGCCTTGGCGCAGACGTACGCAGGCGCCGTCCTTGAGATCGATAGCGGGGATAATCAGCATCTGGCAAACCTTATTCGAAATTCAGCAATGCTTGGGAAATCAGGGTTTCTCAAGCGACCACAAGTCGCTTTCGATGCTTTCGAACCTTTCTTTAAGGAGCGTCTGCGTGTCGAAAATCGCCCTGTTGTAATAATGCGGCGCCACTTCGTGGGTGAACAATTCGAGAATCTCGGCGACCTCGAACGACCCCAACTTGAGTTCGAAGCGATCTTCCATGAAACGCTTGATCTTGAGGGTAGCCTCACTCTCCTGTTCGGGCGTGAGGCTCAAGATCGGCTGCTTCGGCTTCCTGGCCATTTACCAGCGCCCATCCCAGGCGGCGAAGTTCTGCAGCAATTGCAGGCCATGGGTATGGCTCTTCTCCGGGTGGAACTGCACGGCAAAACGCGAGCCTTCAGCCAGCGCTGCGGCGAAATCGACGCCGTAGTGCCCACCCCCCACCACCTGGCGCGGGTTACCGGCGGCGATGTAGTAGCTGTGCACGAAGTAGAAACGCGCCATGTCCGGAATGTCGTGCCACAACGGGTGTTCCACGGTCTGGCTGACTTCGTTCCAGCCCATGTGCGGGACCTTCAGATGGGCGCCGTCTTCGTGCAGGTCCTTGCCGAAGAACTTCACCTGGCCGGGAAACAGGCCGATGCAGTCGACGCCGTCGTTCTCTTCACTGCGCTCGAGCAAGGCTTGCATGCCCACGCAAATGCCGAGGAACGGACGGTCCTGGCTGACTTCGCGCACCAGGCTGTCAAAGCCCAGGCGGCGGATCTCGGCCATGCAATCGCGAATCGCGCCAACCCCTGGGAACACCACGCGGTCGGCTTCGCGGATCACCTTGGCATCGCTGGTGATCAGCACCTTGCCGGCCCCCACGTGTTCGAGGGCCTTGGCGACCGAGTGCAGGTTACCCATGCCGTAATCGATAACCGCGACCGTCTGCATTACAGAACGCCCTTGGTCGAGGGCATTTGCCCGGCCATGCGGTCATCCAGCTCGACGGCCATGCGCAATGCACGGCCAAAAGCCTTGAACACGGTTTCGATCTGGTGGTGGGTGTTGGTGCCGCGCAGGTTGTCGATGTGCAGGCTGACGAGTGCGTGGTTGACGAAACCCTGGAAAAATTCCTGGAACAGGTCGACGTCGAAGCCACCCACGGTGGCGCGGGTGTACGGCACATGCATCTGCAGGCCTGGGCGGCCGGAGAAGTCGATGACCACGCGCGACAGCGCTTCGTCCAGCGGGACATAGGCGTGGCCGTAGCGACGGATGCCTTTTTTGTCGCCGATGGCCTTGGCAAAGGCCTGGCCGAGCGTGATGCCCACGTCTTCCACCGTGTGGTGGTCGTCGATATGCAGGTCGCCCTTGCTGACGATATCCAGGTCGATCAGCCCGTGACGGGCGATCTGGTCCAGCATGTGCTCAAGAAAAGGTACACCGATATCAAATCGGGCCTTTCCGGTGCCATCCAGGTTGATCGAGGCTTTGATCTGGGTTTCCAGAGTGTCGCGCTCGACGGACGCCTTACGTTCGGCCATCACCAGCTCCGCAAAATCATTGGGCGAAAAAGGCAGCCATTATAGGGGCGCGGGCGCTAAACAGAAACATCGAAGGGGATAAGACTGATGGAGTGTCGGGGATAGACATGTGCGTACATGTGGGACCGACTTATGAAAACTTCGCACCTTCAATGTGAAAGGGGGCTTGCTCCCGATAGCGGTAGATCAGCCAGCAACTATGCGGCGGAGCCACCGTCATCGGGAGCAAGCCCCCTCCCACAAGGGTTTTACAGTGTTAGTGGAACAGTACCGCCGTCTTCTGCAGGGTCACCCACACACCCCACGCCAACGGAATACCCACTACCAGCCAGGCGGCAATCGCCACCGGCTTGCTGCCGGCAGAGGCTTTCCACTCCAGCACGGTGGTGGCGTCAGCGCCTTTGTCATGGCCCAGCGCCTGTTCGGCGGCCAACTCGGCATCGGTCATGAAGTACTTGTCGGCCACCGGGCGCACCAGCAGGTTGCAGATAAAGCCCAGCACCAGCAAGCCGGCGAGAATGTACAAGGTGATGTCATAGGCCGCGGCGCGTTCAACGCCAATGCTCAATTGATATTCACGCAGGTAGTTCACCAATACCGGGCCCAATACGCCCGCCGCTGCCCATGCGGTCAGCAGGCGGCCGTGGATCGCACCCACCATCTGCGTACCGAACAGGTCCGCCAGGTAGGCCGGAACGGTCGCAAAACCACCGCCGTACATCGACAGGATGATGCAGAACGCCGCCACGAACAGCGCCACGTTGCCCAGGTGCCCCAGGTTCGGGATCAGCGCGTACAGGGCAAAGCCCAGGGCGAAGAACACGAAGTAGGTGTTTTTGCGCCCCAGGTAGTCGGAGAACGACGCCCAGAAGAACCGGCCACCGATGTTGAACAGGCTCAGCAGGCCGGTGAAACCCGCCGCGATGGCGGCAATGGACGCAAGTTGCCCGGCGTCCAGTTGGCCGAACGGCACATCCACACCCAGCAACTTGCCGCCGAACACTTCCTGCAACAGCGGCGAAGCCATGCCGAGGATGCCGATACCGGCCGATACGTTCAGGCACAACACCAGCCATACCAAGCGGAATTGCGGGGTTTTCCATGCCACGTTCACATGCACGTGACGGTGAGTGATCATCGCGTTGCTGGCTTTTTTCGCCGGCGCGGTCCAGCCCTCAGGCTTCCAGCCGGTCGGCGGCACGCGGTAGGACAGTGCGCCGCCGATCATGAACACGAAGTAAATCGCGGCCATCACCAGGAAGCTCTGCCACACGCCCACGCCGCTCGGCGATGCGAAGTGGCCCATCAGCGCAGCCGCCAGGGGCGCGCCCACCATAGCGCCGCCGCCAAAGCCCATGATCGCCATGCCGGTGGCCATGCCGCGCTTGTCCGGGAACCACTTGATCAAAGTCGATACGGGCGAGATATAACCCAGGCCCAGGCCGATACCGCCGATCACGCCGGAACCGATCCACATCAGCCAGATCTGGTGGGTATAGATACCCAGCGCCGAGATCAGCAGGCCACCGCACCAGCACAGGGCCGATACCACACCGGCCTTACGCGGCCCGGCATGTTCCAGCCAGCCGCCCCAGATCGCCGCCGAGCAGCCCAGGAAGATGAAGAACAGGGTGTAGATCCAGCCCAGCATGGAGATGGGCCAGTCGCATTGGGACGAGAAGACTTGGGCGATAAAGCTCATGTCCGGCGCGCAGGCCAACGGCTTGGTGATGCCCAGCGCCTTGGACAGCGGCAGCCAGAACACCGAGAAACCGTAGGCCATGCCGATGCAGAGGTGGATGGCCAGGGCGGCCGGTGGAACCAGCCAGCGGTTGAACCCGGGCTTGGCGATAATGCGCTCCTTGGACAGGAACGCAGGCTGCTCGGCGGTGTGACCCGCCGCGGTGCTAGTGCTCATTGGTGTTTCCCCCAGTTATTAGTCGTTGTCCGTCAGGCGCTCTCTCCCTCGGCCTTGCACGCAAAGCGTGGCCGTTTTTGTTGAGTGAAGCTCCATTTTGGCGCGACGATAGGTCGCAGAAGGCGGACGAACGCGCAAAGATTAGCGTCAGAAAAACCAAAGTGATATCACTTTTATCGGAAATTTCGCTTTTATTGACGTCAAATTCCCGTTCTGGCCGCCGTGGATACAATGTAACGATCGGTGAACTGATGCAGGCCGTCGGGCGTTATACTCTGCGGCTAAATTTTGAAATCGACATACAAGGACTCGCCCATGAAAGCGTTCGGCAAAATCCTGGGTCTGGTACTTCTCGGGCTGTTGCTGATCATTGTGGCTCTTGGCTTTGCCCTGACCCACCTTTTCGATCCCAACGACTACAAAGAAGAGATTCGCCAGATTGCCCGCGACAAGGCCCACATCGAGCTGACGCTCAATGGCGATATCGGTTGGAGCCTGTTCCCCTGGCTCGGCCTTGAACTGCACGAAGCCAGCGTGGCCACCCTGACCGCCCCGACCCAACCTTTTGCAGACCTGCAAATGCTTGGCCTTTCGGTGCGTGTGCTGCCACTGCTGCGCCGCGAAGTGCAGATGAGCGACGTGCGTGTCGAAGGCCTGAACCTGCGCCTGAACCGCGACAAGCAAGGCCATGGCAACTGGGAAGACATCGGCAAGAACGTGCCCGCCGCAACGGCCGGCGCGCCCGCCCCCGCCCCGGCGGAACCGGCGGCTGAAACCAAACCCGAAAAACCCGCACAGCCTATCCGCCTGGACATCGACAGCCTGACCGTCAACAACGCTCGCATCGAATACAACGACGAGCAGACCGGCAAGCAGTTCAGCGCCGAAAGCATCCAACTGAGCGCCGGCGCCGTGCATGAAGGCGCGAGCATTCCGGTGAAACTCACCGCGTTCTTCGGCAGCAACCAGCCGGTGATGCGCGTCAAGACCGAGCTTAACGGCAACCTGCGCATCGAGCGTGCGCTCAAGCGCTACCAGTTCGAAGACATGCGCATCAGCGGCGAAGCCACCGGCGAACCGTTGCAAGGCAAGACCGTGACCTTCTCCACCCAGGGTCAATTGCTGGTGGACCAGGCGGCCAATATCGCCGAATGGACCAACATGAAATTCTCGGCCAACCAGCTGCGCGCGCTGGGCGAACTGAAGGTCAACGACCTGGACAAAACCCCGCAGCTCAGCGGCGCCCTGTCCATTGCCCAGTTCGACCTGGCCAAGTTCCTCGACAGCGTCGGCAGCCCGTTGCCGGCGATGGCCGAGGGCAGCCTGAGCAAGGTAGAACTGGTCAGCCGCCTCAAGGGCACGCCCACCAGCCTGGCCCTGGAAGACCTGAACCTGAAACTCGACGGCAGCACCTTCACCGGCCGCATCGCCGTGGACGATTTCGCCAAGCAGGCGCTGCGCGTGCAGCTCAAGGGCGATACGTTCAACGCCGACAACTACCTGCCGGCCAAGTCCGAATCCGCCAAGGGCGCAACTGCCGCGCGCCAGGCCGAAGTGCAGAACAGCGAAGCCGGCGCCATGGCAGCCGGCGGCACTACACCGCTGCCGGAGGCACCGACCAAAGGCGCCTGGAGCACCGACAAACTGCTGCCTCTGGCGCACCTGCGCAAGCTGGACGTAGACGCCGACCTGGCCTTCGGCCAACTGACCCTGAGCAAACTGCCGATCCAGGACGCCGTGCTCAAAGCCTCCGGCATCGATGGCCAGCTCAAGCTCGACACCCTCAGCGGAGGCCTCTACAACGGCACCTTCCAGGCCAACGGCACCCTCGATGTGCGCCAGGACGTGCCGGTGTTGGCGCTGCAAAGCCGGATCAAGCAAGTACCGGTCGAACGCATCCTGCAAGCCCAGGGGCAAACGCCGCCGGTGAAAGGCCAGGTCACGCTCGACAGCAGCCTCACTGGCCGTGGCAATAGCCAGAAGGCCCTGATCGACAGCCTCAACGGCACCGCCAGTGTTGTGATCAACAACGGCGTGCTGCTCAACGCCAACCTTGAACAGCAACTGTGCACCGGCATCGCCATGCTCAACCGCAAGACCCTGAGCGGCGAACAGCGCGGCAAAGACACGCCGTTCCAGGAGCTGAAGGGCAACCTGACTTTCCGTAACGGCGTGGCCAACAACCCCGACTTGAAAGTGCGCATCCCTGGCCTGGCGGTCAACGGCAACGGCGACGTCGACCTGCGCGTGCTGGGCATGGACTACCGCATCGGCATCATCGTCGAAGGCGATCAGCGCGAAGTGCCCGACCCGGCCTGCGAGGTGGGCGCCAACTTCCGCGACATCGAAGTGCCGCTGCGCTGCCGTGGCCCGCTGGAACTGGGCGCCAAGGCCTGCCGCCTGGATAAGGACGGCTTGAGCCAGGTCGCGATCAAGGCGGCCGGCAACAAGCTCAGCGACAAGCTGGAAGAGAAGCTCGACAAGGTCAACCCACAGCTCAAAGATGCTTTGAAAGGCCTGTTCAAACGATGAGAAACGAGCAGTTTTCAACGGCGGTGCTGGACTGGTACGACCGCCACGGTCGCCACGACTTGCCCTGGCAACAGGGCATCACACCGTACCGGGTGTGGGTGTCGGAGATCATGCTGCAACAGACCCAGGTCAGCACCGTACTCAATTACTTCGACCGTTTCATGGCCTCGCTGCCAACGGTCCAAGCCCTGGCCGCCGCGCCGGAAGACGAAGTGCTGCACCTGTGGACCGGCCTGGGTTACTACACCCGGGCGCGCAACCTGCACAAGACCGCAAAAATAATCGTGGCCGAGTACGGCGGCGAGTTTCCCCGCGATGTAGAAAAGCTCACCGAATTACCCGGCATCGGCTTGTCCACCGCCGGCGCGATCGCCAGCCTGAGCATGGGCCTGCGCGCACCGATCCTCGACGGCAACGTCAAGCGCGTGCTGGCACGCTTTACCGCTCAAGAGGGTTACCCGGGCGAGCCCAAGGTGGCCAAACAGCTGTGGGCCACCGCAGAACGCTTCACGCCCCATGATCGCGTCAACGCCTACACCCAGGCGATGATGGACATGGGCGCCACGCTCTGCACCCGCAGCAAACCCAGTTGCCTGCTGTGCCCGCTGGAAAAAGGCTGCGAAGCGCATATGCTCGGCCTGGAGACGCGCTACCCGATCCCCAAGCCGCGCAAGACCGTCCCGCAGAAGCGCACATTGATGCCGATGCTGGCCAATGCCGAGGGCGAGATCCTGCTTTATCGTCGCCCGTCCACAGGCCTGTGGGGCGGTTTGTGGAGTTTGCCGGAGCTGGACGACCTGCACGATCTCGAACACCTGGCCAACCAGCATGCGCTCGAACTGGGCAAGCATCTGGAACTGCCGGGGCTGGTTCACACCTTCAGCCATTTCCAACTGGCCATCGAACCCTGGCTGGTGCGGGTCGAGGAAACCGCCCACCACGTGGCCGAGGCCGACTGGCTCTGGTATAACCTCGCCACCCCGCCGCGCCTGGGCCTTGCCGCCCCGGTGAAAAAACTGCTGAAGCGCGCGGCCGACGTATTGAACGCAGGAGTTTCGTCATGACCCGCACCGTAATGTGCCGCAAGTACAAAGAAAAACTGCCAGCCCTGGAACGCCCGCCGTACCCAGGCGCCAAGGGCCAGGACATTTACGACCACGTCTCGGCCAAAGCCTGGGGTGACTGGTTGAAACACCAGACCCTGCTGATCAACGAAAAACGCCTGAACATGATGAACGCCGAAGACCGTAAATACCTGGCGGGCGAAATGGATAAGTTCTTTTCCGGCGAGGAATACGCCCAGGCCGAAGGTTACGTGCCACCTGCTCAATAATTGATCAAAAACCGGGGTCGGCACGTAAGCGACGGTAATAATTAAATATTTTTTGAAAACTTGCTTGACGACCCCCTGAAAAACCCGTTTAATGCGCCCCGTTGCCCAGATAGCTCAGTCGGTAGAGCAGGGGATTGAAAATCCCCGTGTCGGCGGTTCGATTCCGTCTCTGGGCACCACCTTCAGCTTTCAGGTGGTGTGAACATCACGTGAAAGCATTCAAGAAGCCCGCCCAGTGCGGGCTTTTTGTTGTCTGCAGAAAAGTCGAGCCCACGCGTTACGAACCTATTCGTAATTAAGACCCAAGCCACTCCTAAGAACGCTCTGCATATCACGTCTGGGTTCAGGTGACCCTTATGGAGTGATATGATTCCGCCGCTAGGAAATTTCCTACGCTCGCCTCCTACCTCGGCGACTGATTGGCATCACCACGATCAGAGCTCGGCGATACAAACACGAAATGCAGGCAAGGAAAGCAAGCATAGCGCCACAAATGCTATGTCGGGCATGCAACTCCCCCCACTGGACACCTGCATACCTCGTGATAACACCCACCATTGTTACCTTGGATTCATTTCGCTGGCACAGCTCTATTTGGCCAGCCATTAGGGAAGAGCTCTTTTGACCGCCTTTTCGCCCCTCCCCTTAGTGGTCGATCTCGATGGCACGCTGCTACGTTCCGATTTGCTTCTGGAAACTGGCATGGCCTACGTACGACTTCAGCCATTAAAACTGTTCAAACCCTTCGGGTGGCTGGTCAAGGGCAAAGCAACCCTGAAGGAAGGGCTGGCCTGCGCAACAAATATGGATATCAGCGTATTGCCCTATGACCCCGAGGTCATTGCGCTGATCAAGCGTGAACGTAGCAGTGGGCGACGAATCGTGTTGGCCACTGCCAGTCATTACACCCTGGCCGAACGCATTGCCGAGCACTTGCAACTGTTTGACCAAGTGTTGGCCTCTGACGGTGAACGAAACCTGTCCTCCCATCGCAAGCGCGACTTATTGGTCGAACATTACGGCGAGCAGGGTTTCGACTACGTAGGCAACTCCAATGACGACCTTTCGGTTTGGTCCAAAGCTCGCAAGGCCTACGTTATCAATCCAGAAAGCGGCGTAGAGCGTCGCGCAAAAGCCCAGGGTAATGTCGAACAAGTCATTCACTCAAATCCCGGGGGAGTTAAAGACTGGCTGAAAGCTTTACGCCTGCACCAATGGATGAAAAATCTATTGATCTTTGTTCCGCTGCTGGCAGCCCACCAGCTCACCAATTTCATGCTGCTCTGGCAGGGTGTACTTGCGTTTATGCTGTTTGGGTTATGCGCCTCCAGCGTCTATCTGCTCAACGATCTACTGGATCTAGCCGACGATCGCCACCACGCAACCAAGCGCAAGCGCCCATTTGCATCCGGACGCTTATCGATAAAATCGGGGCTGGTGACCTTCCCGCTGTTACTGATTGGTGCATTTTCCGGCGCCGCACTGTTGCTGCCCTGGCAGTTCGCTGCAACACTCTTGGCCTACTACGTCTTAACTCTTGCCTATTCGTTGTCGCTGAAACGGCACATGGCAATTGACGTTATAGCCTTGGCTAACCTGTACACCATTCGCCTGATAGCTGGCGCGGCAGCATTCAGCCTCGCCCTGACCTTCTGGATGCTGGCGTTCTCCATGTTCATGTTCCTTAGCCTGGCACTGGTCAAGCGCTATGCAGAGCTGCATGAAGCGCGACACAAGGGGCGCACCGGAAAAACGCGAGGACGCGGTTATTACCCTTCGGATCTTGAAATGATTTCATCGCTGGGCGCCGCCTCCGGATACCTCGCAGTGATGGTGCTGGCACTGTATATCCATGACCAGTCAGACAGCGGGCTATATGCTCACCCACAACTGATCTGGATATCCTGCCCCTTGCTGTTGTTCTGGATAACACGAGTGTGGATGCTCACTCACCGCGGACAAATGCATGATGATCCGGTTGTTTTTGCAATTAGGGATCGTGTCAGTCTGATCGTCGGTACGCTTTTCGGTCTCGTATTCTGGATTGCAGCATGAGCGCCCCCCTGTACTCCTGGGGACGGTACCCCGACGCACCACAAACCGCGCACTCCTGCCACTGGCAAAGCGAACTCCCGAGCCTGCTCACAGAGCTGGCCAACACTCATGGCAGCACCCTGCCTTACGGCAACGGGCGCAGCTATGGCGATAGCTGCCTTGCCGCGAGCAGCCAAGCACTGCATATGCGTAGCTTGGACCGCTTTATTCATGTCGATTGGCAGCGGGGGATCGTACAAGCTGAAGCCGGGGTAACACTGGCGGAAATTCTCACCCTTGCGATTCCCCATGGTTGGTTCCTCTCTGTCACGCCCGGCACTCAGTTCGTCACCCTGGGCGGAGCTATTGCCAACGATGTACACGGCAAAAATCACCATGTGCGCGGAACCTTCGGCAATCATGTTCGGTGCTTTGGCTTGATACGTCAGGGTCAAGGCATGCTGAACTGCTCTCCTGATGAAAATCCCGATCTATACGCCGCAACCATCGGCGGCCTGGGCCTGACCGGAATAATCGCGTGGTCAGAAATCCAGCTGATGCCCATCCGTAGCAGCCAGATCGATAGCAGCGTGGTGCGCTTTAGCAACCTGGCGGAGTTCTTCACCCTATCCGCTGAACTGGACCATCAACATGAGTACAGTGTCGCCTGGATAGACTGCCTGGCCAAAGGTGTGAATGCCGGACGCGGCGTGTTCATCGTCGGTGATCACGCGCCGTACGGTTCACTGGAGGTGGATGCCCGCGCCAAGCGCGAAGTCCCGCTGACGCCCCCGATCTCCCTGATCAACAACCTGTCCCTACGTGCTTTCAATGAGGCCTATTGGCGCAGCCATCCCCTCCAGCACACGTTCAAGCGCAGCAGTTACGACACCTTTTTTTATCCATTGGATGGCCTTCTGCACTGGAATCGAATCTACGGCCGCAAAGGATTTCAACAATACCAATGCGTGATTCCTGATGCCGCCGCCGAAGCGGCAACCAAGGAGCTTCTGAGGGTCATCGCCGAGTCAGGCCAGGGTTCGTTTCTCGCCGTGCTTAAACGTTGCGGGAACATTGCCTCACCAGGCCTAATGTCGTTCCCGCTGCCTGGCACCTCACTGGCTTTAGACTTCCCACAGAAGGCCAGCCTTGCAGCACTGTTCGTTCGCCTGGACGACATAGTCCGCAAGGCTGGTGGCCGGCTCTACCCCGCCAAGGATGCCCACATGAGTGGCGTCGATTTCCGCCAGGCCTACCCAGCGTGGGAAAAGCTTGAAGCCCTGCGCGATCCCACTTTGATGTCCTGCTTTTGGAAACGAGTTATCACATGAAACGAGTTTTGATCGTTGGTGCAACCTCCGCTATTGCCACAGCCTGTGCACGCCTCTGGGCGGAGCAAGGCGCCGAGTTTTTCCTGGTAGCCCGCAATAGCGAAAAGCTTGAACAGACACGCAGCGATCTACTGGCGCGCGGAGCCAAAGTGGTTACTTCCTACACCATGGATGTCACTGATTTCTCTGGCCATGCTGAGATGGTGGAGCAGTGTCGTGCGGCCTTGCAGCAGATCGACATTGCTCTGATCGCCCATGGGACACTGCCGAATCAGCGGGCCTGCGAACAAGACGTCGAAACAGCCCTCAGCGAGTTCGCAATCAACGGCACTTCGGTCATCAGCCTCCTCACGCTGCTGGCGAAACAATTCGAGACCCAGCATTGCGGGACACTTGCAGTGATCTCCTCGGTTGCTGGCGACCGTGGGCGCCCTTCCAATTATCTGTATGGCACAGCCAAGGCGGCGGTATCGACTTTCTGTGAGGGCCTGCGTGCTCGCCTGTATAAGGTTGGTGTACACGTGATCGATATCAAACCAGGCTTTGTAGATACTCCCATGACCCAAGGCCTGCCACTGCCCGCCCAACTGGTCGTCAAGCCCGAGCAGATAGCAAAGCGCATCGTCAAGGGCATCGAAAACAAAACGAACGTCCTGTATACCCCAGGCTTCTGGAAAGCAATCATGCTGATAATAAAGCTGGTTCCACAGTTCGTATTCAAAAAAACCAATCTGTAATTTACTGATTCAACAGCCACCTTAACAACCAGTCTTTTCCTCTTCAGGCGGGCTTTCGACAGGGCAGCATTTTAAACATGAATCATCCAAAAAAAATCAACTCAACCTTGTTTTTTATATTCATATTAGCGTTCACTTTCCTTTGCTTTTTTTATTATGACGATCTCTGGTCTGCGTTAGGGGTCCAAATAGTCAAACCTATCTTTAATGACTCCCGAGTCATCACTGCTGGCGCAGAGTCTTACTACCAAGGGTTCGATCCCTTGGTCAGTAATCCGATGATGTGGTCGAAAAATCCGATGAACTATCCAAGAGTCTGGCACACTCTTTTTTACTTTGGCCTCAACCAAAGCCATACAATGTTGATCGGCTATTTAATGCTGGCCTGTTATTTGGTGGCCGTTTTCCTTCTACTAAAGGTGAGTCGAAATACTCTTACCCATTTCCTGATTACCTGCTGTGCGCTCTCACCTGCAGCTATGCTGGGTGTCGAAAGAGGAAATATTGACTTATTAATCTTCCTGATGGTCACGGTCGCTGCTGTTTATGTAAATAAACGACCACTGCTCACCGCAATAATTCTGATTGCTTCAACTGTCTTGAAGATATTTCCTCTTTTCTGCCTGCCTATCATTGTCATGGCATCAACAAAAAAGAACCTGATCAGAATTTTTATCATCTCGACACTTGCCTGCCTGGCGTACTTTGCTTTCACTTATCAGGACTTGATCCTGATAAGCAACTCCACACCCCGAGCCGGGGACATCTCCTACGGTAGAAGCGTTTTCGCAAACCGCATGAAGGGTAATATTCCGGCAGAGTTCTCAATCTATGTTGATATCGTCATCAACACGTTATTCCTGGTCGCAACAGCGTGCGCATATTTCATCAGTAAAAAACTGCTGCTGAGCAACTCAGAAGAACTCAACGCCTTGGAAGGCAAAGGTTTTTTTCTTGCTGGCGCACTCATTTATATCGGAACCTTTTTTATCGGGAACAACTGGGACTACCGGTTAATCTTCCTGATGCTGACGGTTCCGACACTCGTCTCCTCATTAAAATTATTCTCAAGCAGCACCGCTCGCCTCTGCACAAAGATCTTTATTACGGCGCTACTACTATCATTCTGGTATCTCTTTTTTGCGAGATACCTGAATGACTATACACAGGCGCGGATCGCCCTTTATTGCTTTGACGAGTCCGTAGATTGGATCATTTATATTTTGTGCCTTTCTTTCGTCTTTAAATTCCTGAGCCTTGGTTTTAAAAAATGAACTTGAACAGTAAAATCGTACTGCCAGGCGGGGCAGGTTTAGTGGGCCAGAATCTAATAGCCAGGCTGATAGCGAAGGGCTACACTCATATAGTAGTGCTTGATAAACATCGGGCAAATCTTGCTACGCTTAAAAAAATCCAGCCAACGATCAACGCTATCTACGCCGACTTGGCGGTGGCGGGCGACTGGCAACAGCACTTCTCCGGCGCCGACGCGGTTGTCATGCTTCAAGCCCAGATTGGCGGAAACGATTTTCAGGAATTTGTGCGTAACAACATAGATTCCACGCGGCTCATTCTTGAGCAGATAAAAATCAATAACATCCCACATCTCGTACACATCAGCTCTTCAGTCGTCGTGTCGGTGGCCGATGACTTTTACACACAAACCAAGAAAACGCAGGAGGAGATGGTACTAGAGAGCGGTATCCCCTGCCCGATACTGCGCCCTACGTTGATGTTTGGGTGGTTTGACCGAAAGCATCTTGGCTGGCTGTCTCGTTTCATGAAAAAGGTCCCCGTATTCCCCATACCCGGCCACGGGCGTTATATGAGACAACCTTTATATGTCGGGGATTTCTGCACTATTATAATCAGCTGCCTGGAGTCGCCTTCAGCCACCGGAATATTTAATATCTCGGGGCACGAAAAAGTTGACTATATTGATATCATTCGCGAAATCAAGCGAGCTACAAAAGTCAATACAATCATCGCGCGCATTCCCTATACACTTTTTTATGGGTTGCTTTGGGTCTGGGGGCTCTTTGATAAAAACCCTCCCTTTACCACGCAGCAGCTCGCGGCATTAAGTGCAAAAGACGAATTTGAAATTATCGATTGGCCGACACTATTCAATGTTTCTTATACTCCATTCTCTCAAGCTGTGGACGAAACATTCAATCATCCGATTTATAGCAAGGTAGAACTGGAGTTTTGAGCATGGGACAACGCATTGCCGTACTAGGCGCAGGCCCCATGGGCCTTGCTGTGGCCTACCAACTGGCAAAGGATGGGCATACGCCAATTTTGTTTGAGGCGGACGATCGTGTCGGTGGGATGACGGCATGTTTTGACTTCGGCGGCTTGGAAATCGAACGTTACTACCACTTTCATTGCACTTCAGACCACGCGTTTCTGGCAATGTTGGATGAGCTGGGTATTGCCGGAAAAATGCGCTGGGTCGAAACCAAAATGGGTTATTGGTACCAAAATCGTCTACAGCCTTGGGGCAACCCCGTTGCCTTACTGAAGTTTCGCGGCCTCGGATTGATCGCCAAGATTCGTTATGGTCTACACGCGTTCCTGTGTACGAAACGAAGCGACTGGACTCCATTGGATAACGTTGAAGCATCAGGATGGATTCGTCGCTGGGTCGGCGAGGAAGCTTGGGAAGTCTTGTGGCGTCGCCTGTTTGACTACAAATTCTACAACTATGCAAGCGGACTGTCGGCCGCATGGATATGGAGTCGAATTCGTCGGATTGGCCGCTCTCGATACAGCCTGTTCCGAGAAAAGCTGGGCTACCTCGAGGGCGGCTCAACTACGCTGTTACAAGCCATGAAAGCGGAAATCGAGTCGCTTGGCGGCGAGGTCCGCCTGGGTGCAAAGGTCGATTGCGTACACATTAGCGATGGCCAGGTTAATAGCGTTGAAATCGCTGGAGTACAGCACGCCTTCGATAAGGTGATAAGCACCATTCCGCTACCCTATGTGCCGCAGATCATGCCCGGTCTACCCATCGAGATACACGAAAAATTCCGCGCACTCAAAAATATCGCCGTCGTTTGTGTAATTGTAAAGTTGCGCAAGGCACTCACCGAAAACTTCTGGCTGAACACAAATGATCCAGAAATGGATATTCCAGGGCTGGTCGAGTACTCAAACCTCCGCCCACTGGATCAACCTATAATCTATGTTCCGTTCTACATGCCTGGCGAACACCAAAAGTTTTCTGATCCAGACGAAGTTTTTATTGCAAAGGTTCGTCAATACCTACAAAAAATCAACCCAACACTCACGGCTGACGATTTTATTGACATTCGTGCGAGCCGTTATCGTCATGCACAACCCATATGCGATCCGGGTTACTTGGAACATCTACCCCCGGCAGCATTGCCGGTTCGAGGGCTATGGGTTGCAGACACCTCCTACTACTATCCTGAAGACCGGGGAATCTCCGAAAGTATTGGTTTCGGTAGACAATTGGCCAAGGATGCTAGCGCGTGCTAAGCGAATTTAGATCAAAGCAATTCTTGATGTTTTTATTGGTTGGCGGCTTTGCCGCAGGCGTAAACTTTGGCTCGCGAATCCTTTATAGTTATTGGATAAGCTTTTCAGCATCCGTCGTAGCGGCCTACATAACAGGGATGATAACGGCCTTCCTGCTGTCCCGGCTATTTGTCTTCACGCAAAGCACCCAGGCAGTTCGACACTCCATTATGTATTTCATACTGGTCAACGTGGTTGCGATTATACAGACTTTAGCTATTAGCCTTTTCCTTGCCTATTCCGTATTACCTGCATTAGGCGTCACACACTTCGTCAAAGAGATATCTCACGCCGTGGGTGTCATCGTCCCCGTGTTCACCAGTTATCTTGGCCATAAGCACTGGTCATTCAAGTAATGACTGACATAGCCTGCCAATGAAACACATAAAACCCGCTTGATGCGGGTTTTTTGATACCCGTGTTTTATAGAATCGATCAAAGATAACCGTGGATCGCCAATCACCCCCGATCCCACATCAACGTAAACACCGCCACCCGCTCCTGATCGGAAATCTGAAACCCCCGCGCCTCCACCCGATCAATCCAACCCTGCGCCGACAACCTCTCCCCAAAGCGCACCAGTCGCCCGTAGCGCTTGAAGACAGCCCTCAACACGTTGATCATCGCCGGGTAGCTGCAGCCACCGTCGAAGCAAATGCTCAACCGGCCAAATCGGGAGCGGCCGATCACGTGGCCACCGTCAGGCCGCTTAACGTCCTTTTTCGTCATATCCATGATGCTTCCAGTACGACAACGCGAAAAAACAGCACAACTGAATGACCAGTCGGTCACTCAGCTGGCCGAACATACAGCAAGTGGCTGATTCATTTCAGCAAAAACACCATCAGCGGGTTGTCGTTCAACCGCCCTTCAAAGCTTGGAGCCAGATGCTCCAGAGGCGTTCCGTACAGCAGCTCAGTTTCCTTACGCGCCACTATCACCCAGGCCGGTCGGGGCAAGTCCCCCAGTTGCTCAAGCGCTTTACTGCCGATAAATACCGGTTGCTCGTCGTGATCCAGGTTCATCATGTAGCGCACCGCCCAAGTGTCCCGACCCAGGTTGATAAACACCAGCGGACCCGGCTGCTCGGCACGCAGCGCCTCTACCTGGCCAACAAACTGCCGGGTATCGAATTGCAGATCCTTGGCCGGCTCCACCACCGCCACCAACAGCAGCCATTGCGCCGCCAATGCAATCAGGCTGAGCCAAACCAAACGGCCAATCCGACGCCAGGCGACCAGCGCCGCCACTTGCAGCACCACCAGCACGCCGATCAGCAACGGTAACGAAACGTTTGGCCAATAGCCATGCTTCTGCCAGGCATGCCGACAGACAAAGACCACCACCACGCACAACGCCGGCAGCGCCGCGACAAGCCCTTCGTAGCATCGGCGCACGCCCGCAAGCCACCCTTGCGCCTGCAGCAGCCCATAGGCTGCGACAGCCGCAAACATCGGCACCATGGGCAGGATGTAATAGGCGCGCTTGAAGTGCGGCACCGACAGCCCGAGCAGGATCATCAAGCCGCAGGCGCCGAGCCGCGCCACCAAGTGCAGAGTGCCCTCGAACCGCTCGGGCCAGCGGTGACGCAGGGCAATCATTGTGGCCAGCGCCAACGGCACCACCGGGAAGTAGCGGTACAAGCTCAGCTGGAAATAGAAATAGAACGGCTCGCCGATTTCATCGAGACGCCCGCCCACCTGCATCTTGAACACCTCATCGGCAAATGCGTCACCCCCGCTGATGCGCGCCAACTTCATCAACAACCACCAACAGGCTGCCAACAGCACCAGGCCGACGCTGCCGTGGATCAGCACCTGCTTCACACGCTCTCCAGGCTTGCCCAGCGCCCAATACACGCACACCACACCGCAGACCTCGATCAAGCCCAACGGCCCACGTATCGCGAAGCCCAGAATGAACAGAGGGAATACCGCAAGCCGCCTCCAGCGACCACCGCTGTGCAGCAGGTAGAAACTGCCGACACAGAGCAACGCCACCATCTGGTCCAGGCACACCGAGCGGGATTTTTCGAGCAGTTGGGTGGTGAGCAAGGTCAACAACACCGTGAGCAGCGCCCACTGGCGATTAGCCGGAACCAGCAAGCGATAGATCACGGCCACCACCCCAGCGGAAGCCAGGGCGGTGGGCAGCACATTCGCCAGATGGTTGGGCGCCCCCAACAGTCGGGCAAACACCCAGCTGAAGAAGGTCGCGGTGCCGGGGTAATCCGCGTAAGGCTGCCCGTAGGTGGTCGGAAAAAGACTCGCACCATGGCGAAACATTTCTTGCAGGAACAGCGCCCAGCGGCCGTCAAATCCTTGGGGCTGCTGATCCCAGATTCCGAAGGTGAACAGCAATAGGGCGAACACAAAAATGCCCAGTGATTCCAGGCGAAAACGGCTGCGGTGATCCATCGGTTGACCTGTCAGGTAAGGGACGCCGACTTATGGTGCAGACCGCCCTGCTGAATAGCGCCTGAACAGACCTGAACATTCCCGCGTTTACCGACCTGCGGGCCATATCCACTGCGGGATCAACCGAACGTAAATCAACTCCCCAATGAGCTCGACCAGGGTTTGCAGGACCACCGCCGTCGCCGCCAACCCGCGTACATCCTCGGGCAAAGCCAATGCCAAGGGCAGTACCACCAGCGAGTTACGTGTCGACGCGCTGAACGTCACCGCCCGCGCCGTTACCGCAGGAAGCGCAAACAGCCGCGACGCCAGCGCCCCCATCAGCGGCGCCAGCAACACGAAGCCGATGTACACCGGGATCACCGGCAGCAACAGGTTGATATCCCGCACCACGGAGGTGATTTGCGAGCCGACCACCACAAACAACACCAGCGCCATCGCCGGCACCGGCAGCCACGCCCAGGCGCTGTTCCAGACACTGGCAATCGATGATCGCCGCGCCAGCACAGTCGTGACCACGGCCAGCAGCATCGGCACCACGATCAACAAGAGGAACGCCTCGATAAACGGCCGCGCCTCGACCACCCCCTCGGATTGCGCGCCGAGCATCAGGCCCAGATAGATCGGCAACAGCGCCAACTGCAGCAGCAACAGCACCGGCGTAGCCGCCAGCATCAACCGCGAATCCCCCTTACCGATGTGGGTAAACACCACCACGTAGTCGATGCAGGGCGTCAGCAACACCAGCAAAGCGCCCACGAGCAACGCCGGACGGCCCACGAGGCTTTGGGTCAATGCCCACACCAGTAACGGAACGAGAATAAAGTTGGCCAGCAGCAATGCCGACAGGAAGCGCTTGTTGCCCCAGCTTTGACGCAGGTCCAGAAACGGGATTTGCAGGAACATCGCATACATCAGCACCGCGATCGTGGGCGTGACCAGTGCGCTGAGGCTGTGGGCAAATGAGGGGGCGAGCAGGCCGAGAACGGCGGCCAGCAGCACGGCTGCGAAGTAGACCGGGATCTGGTTGTGTTCGAGGCTGTCGCGGGACATGAAGGCAGGCTCAGATGGATCGAAAGGTGGTCAGCCTAAGCATACGAGGTGGCAAGGTCGAGCACCCTGACAATCTCCGCGATCACGGTGCACGGAATTTGTTAAGTTCGACGTCTTATAAAAACGCGTGAGCCTGCATGCCCTCACCCGAGGCGTAAGGACCCAGTAGCGCCATGAACCTTCCAACCCGCCCCACCCCGCTAGCGTTCCACGAACCCGCCACCGACGGCTACTCCCTGGGCGGCTTCACCTGGCGCCACCTGCGCACCGACGTCGAACGCCCGGTCGTCATCATCAACGCCGCCACCTCCGTGCGCTGCCGCCACTACGCCCGCTTCGCCGACTACCTGTTCGCCAACGGCTTCGACGTCATCACCTACGACTACCGTGGCATCGGCGAATCTCGCAGCGGGTCGTTGCGGGGGTTCAACGCCTCGTGGTCGGATTGGGGCGTGCTGGATTTCGAGGCGATGCTGCAGCGAGCGCAGCGGGAGTTTCCAGGGCAGCCGATTGACGTCGTCGGCCACAGTTTTGGCGGCTGCGCGGCAGGGCTCGGCGCGTCGGGCGCGGTCATTCGGCGGATGGTGACAGTCGGTGCGCAGTTTGCGTACTGGCGCGACTATGCGGCGAGCGTGCGTTGGCGGATGTTTGCCAAGTGGCATGTGGTGATGCCGCTGGTGACGGCGCTGTGCGGGCACTTCCCCGGCAAGCGCCTGGGCTGGCTGGAAGACACGCCGGCGGGCGTGGTACGGGACTGGAGCACGCTGACGCCCAGGTATGAAACGCGCCCCAGTGGACGAGCGTTGGGTGAGCTGCCTTTCAGTCGTGTAAACGCGCAGATACTGGCCATCAGCATGACCGATGATCCGTTCGGGACAGTCGCGGCCATCGAGCGGCTACTGGGTTACTTCGACAGCAGTGAGCGCACACATCTGCGCATCGCCCCTGAAGACATCGGCGAAAAGGAAGTCGGACATTTCGCCTTTTTTCGCAGCGAGTATCAGGATCGGTTGTGGCCGATTGCACTGGAATGGCTTCAAAACGGGCAATTAACGGCGGATACCCTTGGGATTTCTGCCAACCTGCGCTTCAATACCCCACCCAGATCCAGCATTCCAGGACGTTGAGCCATGGCCTCGCCGAACAAGCAGCAAAAACGCGCCCACCGGGCAAAGGCCAAGGCCAAGCAAAACCGTACCCAACGCGCTGTCGCGACCAAGCCGGACGCGTTTGCCGGGGATGACAGCCGCATCGACCTTGAGTCAGTGGATTTGACCGAGCTGTTCGTGGAGATGCGCACCGCAGGCGAGATCAGCCAGCAGGCATTGTGTGCCGTGTTCCTGGCTCACCCGTTGCTGGCGCTGGTGCTGGAACAGGAAGGCGAGGAGGAAGCCACCGACTTCATTCTTGCGGCACTGATCGAGTATCGGCAGTGGGCCACGGACACCGACGATGAAGCCGCCGCGCTGGCGTGGATCGAGTCGCCGCAGTTCCAGGCGGATTACGTGGCGGCATCACAGGCGCTGACCAGTTCCCAGGACTGATACAAAACCAAATGTGGGAGGGGGCTTGCCCCCGATTGAGGTAGATCAGCCAGCACATCTGACGCTGACACACCGCAATCGGGGGCAAGCCCCCTCCCACATTTTTTACCGCATTTCGTCAGTTCAATACCGCAGCGCCAACCCTCTGCGCCTTGCGACGGCTTGATACAAACAGTCCCGCAGCCACCACCAGCAAACTCAGCACGCCGGTCGCGATGATCTCGACCCGGTGCGCTTCCTGGAACAGCATGATGGTCAGCGTACCCACGATGAACACCATCACCGCGTAAGTCAGGCCCGGGAACAGCCACATCTTGAAGACGATCTTCTCGCCCGCCGCCGTGCGCTTCTGGCGCATGCGCAGTTGCGACACCGCAATCACCAAGTACACCAGCAACGCGATGGCGCCGGAACTGGCCAGCAGGAACTCGAACACGGCCGCCGGAGCCACGTAGTTGGCGAATACCGCCAGGAACGCGGCGCCGGTGGACAACAACACTGCCCAATAAGGCGTGCCGCTCTTGTTGGTGCGCTTGGCCACGGCCGGTGCATCACCGCGACGGCCCAGGGAGAACAGCATGCGCGAAGCGGTGTACAGCGCCGAGTTCAAGCAGCTGGTTACGGCAACCAGCACCACCAGGTCGACGATCAGCTTGGCGTTCGGAATGCCCATGCGTTCCAGCACAGTCTGGTAGGAACCTACGGCCGCCAAGGTCGGATCGTTCCAAGGGACCAGGGACACCACGATGAAGATCGACAGCAGGTAGAACAAACCAATCCGCCAGATCACCGAGTTGGTGGCCTTGGTGATCTGCTGGCCTGGGTTCTTCGATTCAGCGGCGGCGATGGTGACGATCTCGGTGCCCATGAACGAGAACATGGTGGTGAGGATCGCGGCCAGTACGGCGCCCATGCCATTTGGCATAAAGCCTTGGGTGTCGAACAGGTGCGAAACACCACTGACCTGGCTGGTCGGCAGGAAGCCGAAAATCGCGGCCAGGCCAAGGATTACAAAGCCCACGATCGCCACGACCTTGATCAACGCAAACCAGAACTCGAACTCGCCGTAGTTCTTCACGCTGAATAGATTGGTGGCCGTCAGCAGTAAGGTGATGATCAGGGTAAAGGCCCAAATGGCCACATCCGGGAACCAGGCGTGCAGGATGGTCGCGGCTGCGTTGGCTTCCAACGGAATCACCAGCACCCAGAACCACCAGTACAACCAACCGATCGTAAACCCGGCCCAATGACCGATTGCGCGGTCGGCGTAAGTGGAGAACGACCCGGTGTCAGGTGACGCGACGGCCATTTCGGCCAGCATGCGCATCACCAATACCACCAGTGTGCCCGCAGCGGCATACGCCAGCAGTACGGCCGGGCCGGCGGCGGCAATCGCGTGGCCGGAGCCGACAAACAGACCGGCACCGATGACGCCGGCAATCGAGAGCATGGTGACGTGACGCGGTTTGAGCCCCTGTTCGAGGTCATTGGAGCTTTGCGTACTACTCATTGACACACCTTTACGAGGAATTGCGAAAACGGTCGGCCCGGCCCGGGATCTTTCTCGTGAAAAGAAACCAACGGGGCGTTCTTTATTTTTTACGCAATATTTGCGCCAAAATGTTACAGGGCCACGATTGACGCGGGCTGCAGGACGATTCAACAACCATCGCAAGTCATTGAGAACAATGGCATTCCGCTATAGCGTTACCGTGCGACTCACATTCAAGACGAATAAACGCACCATAAACACACACAAAAAGTACGTGACGCCCCACAAAAGGGCTGATACGCACCGTTTGCCCGGTTAACCCTTCCAACACCCGGCCAAAGCTGGCACCATCGCGCCCTTTTTACGCGAAGCCCGCGATTTTTCGGGTTCAAACGGTTGTTCGGTTGTTGATGGCGCGACACGCTGCTGTGCCGATGCGACACCCTGCCGCACACCACCTGTTTACCCCAAGCCACGCTGTTGGCTGCTATCAAGACGCTATGCTAGCTTGGCGCCTCGCCAGGAAGGCGGCCCAACAGCGAAGATCGCAATGAACACAATGAGGACCCCACATGGCCGAGGCCACGCCCGCGCTTGAAATCCGCAACTTGCATAAACGCTATGGTGAGCTGGAGGTACTCAAAGGTATCTCGCTCACCGCTCGCGACGGCGATGTGATCTCGATCCTGGGTTCCTCCGGTTCCGGCAAGTCCACCTTCCTGCGCTGCATCAACCTGCTGGAAAACCCGCACCAGGGCCAGATCCTGGTGGCCGGCGAAGAACTCAAGCTCAAGGCCGCGAAAAACGGCGAGCTGATGGCCGCCGACGGCAAGCAGATCAACCGCCTGCGCAGCGAAATCGGTTTTGTGTTTCAAAACTTTAACCTGTGGCCGCACATGAGCATCCTCGACAACATCATCGAGGCCCCTCGCCGCGTGCTCGGCCAAAGCAAGGCCGAGGCCATCGAAGTGGCCGAAGCCCTGCTGGACAAGGTCGGCATCGCCGACAAACGCCATGCTTACCCGGCGCAATTGTCCGGCGGCCAGCAACAACGGGCGGCCATCGCGCGCACCCTGGCGATGCAGCCTAAAGTCATCCTGTTTGACGAACCCACTTCGGCCCTTGACCCGGAAATGGTTCAGGAAGTACTTAATGTGATCCGCGCGCTGGCCGAAGAAGGCCGCACCATGCTGCTGGTCACCCATGAAATGGGCTTTGCCCGCCAGGTGTCCAGTGAAGTGGTGTTCCTGCACCAAGGCCTGGTCGAAGAGCAAGGATCGCCACAGCAGGTGTTTGAAAACCCGCTTTCGGCGCGCTGCAAACAATTCATGTCCAGCAACCGCTAACGGAGCAACATGCATGCAGAACTATAAAAAATTCCTTCTGGCCGCGGCCGTCTCGATGGCGTTCAGCGCCACGGCCATGGCAGAAACCTTGAAAATGGGGATCGAAGCGGCCTACCCGCCGTTCAACAACAAAGACGCCAGCGGCAACGTCGTGGGCTTCGACAAAGACATCGGCGACGCCCTGTGCGCCAAGATGAAAGTCGAAAAGTGCGAAGTGTATGTGTCCGACTGGGACGGCATCATCCCGGCCCTGAACGCCAAGAAATTCGACTTCCTGGTGTCCTCGCTGTCGATCACCGATGAGCGCAAGCAAGCCGTCGACTTCACCGACCCGTACTACTCCAACAAGCTGCAGTTCATCGCGCCGAAAGCCACCGCCGATTTCAAGACTGACGCGGCTTACTTGAAAGGCAAGGTCATCGGTGCACAGCGTGCGACCTTGGCCGGCACCTACCTGGAAGACAAGCTGCCTGACACCGAAGCCAAGCTTTATGACACCCAGGAAAACGCCTACCTCGACCTGACCTCCGGTCGCCTCGACGGCATCCTCGCCGACAAGTACGTGCAGTACGAATGGCTCAAGAGCAAAGACGGTTCCGCCTACGAGTTCAAAGGTGATCCGGTGGTCGAAAGCGACAAGATCGGTATCGCTGTACGCAAGGGCGACCCACTGCGCGAGCGCCTGAACAAAGCCCTGGCAGAGATCAAGGCGGACGGCACCTACAAGAAGATCAACGACAAGTACTTCCCTTTCAGCATCGAATGATCTGAACGGTATGCCCGACGCGCTCAGTTGAGCGCGTCGGCTTTTTGCACTGCCTGCCGCGATATGAAAACACCATGAATTTCGATCTCTACGGATTCGGCCCGGCGCTTGCCGCTGGCGCGCTGATGACCGTCAAACTGGCGCTCACGGCCCTGTGCCTGGGGCTGATGCTCGGCCTGGCCGGTGCCTTGGCCAAGACTTCTGCGCACAAATCGCTGCAATGGGTGGGCGGAGCCTATTCGACCATCGTGCGTGGCGTGCCGGAACTGTTGTGGGTGCTGCTCATTTATTTCGGCACGATCAATGTGGTGCGCGAACTGGGTGAAGTTTTCGGCATCCCCGACCTTTCGCTCAGCGCCTTCGCCGCCGGGGTCATCGCCTTGGGGTTGTGCTACGGCGCCTATGCCACCGAGGTTCTGCGTGGCGCGATCATCGCCATCCCCAAGGGCCATCGCGAAGCCGGTTTGGCGCTGGGGCTGTCGAAAACCCGGATTTTCACCCGCCTGATCATGCCGCAGATGTGGCGCATCGCGCTGCCAGGCCTGGGTAACCTGTTCATGATCCTGATGAAGGACACTGCGCTGGTCACGGTCATCGGCCTGGAAGAAATCATGCGTCACGCGCAGATCGCGGTCACCGTTACCCGGCAACCCTTCACCTTCTATCTGGTCGCGGCCTTCATCTACCTGGGCCTGACCTCGCTGTCGATGGTCGGCATGCACTTCCTGGAACAACGCGCCGCCCGCGGCTTCGTGAGGACGACGTAATGGAATGGGAAGTCATCATCAAGTGGCTGCCAAAGTTTATCCAAGGTGCCATCCTGACCCTGGAACTGGTGGGCATCGCTGTCATTCTTGGCCTGATACTCGCGATTCCGCTGGGCGTCGCTCGTGCGTCCAAGCGTTGGTATGTGCGTTCGCTGCCCTACGCCTACATCTTTTTCTTCCGTGGCACACCGCTGCTGGTGCAACTGTTCCTGGTCTACTACGGCCTGGCCCAGTTCGATGCCGTGCGCACCAGCGCCATGTGGCCGTACCTGCGTGATCCGTTCTGGTGTGCCACGGCCACCATGACCCTCCACACCGCCGCGTACATCGCTGAGATCCTGCGCGGTGCGATCCAGGCTATTCCCCCGGGCGAGATCGAAGCCGCTCGCGCCCTGGGCATGTCCAAGCCGAAGACGTTGTTCTACATCATCCTGCCGCGCGCCGCGCGTATCGGCTTGCCTGCCTACAGCAACGAAGTGATCCTGATGCTCAAGGCCAGCTCGCTGGCGAGTACGGTAACGCTGCTTGAGCTGACCGGCATGGCCAGGACGATCATTGCGCGCAACTACCTGACAGTGGATATGTTCTTCACCGCTGGTGTGTTCTACCTGCTGATGTCGTACCTGCTGGTACGCGGCTTCAAACTGCTGGAACGCTGGCTGCGCGTTGATGCCTGTCAAGGACGTTGAGGCACGCTTCCAGGCGCTGGATGCATTCCTGACCGACCACCAAGGGCTGTGGAAACCACGGCCCTTTACGCACCTGTATTTACCTTGGGAAACCCAGCACCCCGAACTCGCCCAGTGGCTACGCCGACGCTCGTTAGCCGCTGCCGAAGCCAGCCACAATCAGCCCCACGACCTGGCGGCACCCGCGCCGTTTCCGCAGCTTGCCGCGCAAGCCCGGCAGCTCAGTGCTGTGGATAAGTTACCGATGCAGCCCTTGGCACCCGCTCGCCATCGCCTTAGCGTCGATGTACCTGGCCGTAAATGGGCACAAATCGAAGCGTTCGGCGCCGCGCTGCAGTTTGCGCAAAAGCCCGGGCACTGGCTGGACTGGTGTGCGGGAAAAGGCCATCTGGGTCGTCGCCTGTTGCAGGCAGATCAAGCATTGACCTGCCTGGAATACGACCCGGCGCTGATCGCCGCAGGCCAGGCCTTGAGCGAGCATCACGGCCTGCCCGTCACGCATTGCCTGCAAGACGTGATGGCCGCTGTGGCTATCGGCCCCGAACACACGCCCGTCGCCCTGCATGCCTGTGGCGACCTGCATGTACGCCTGCTGCACCTGGCCAGCGCCGCCGGCTGCAAACAGTTGGCGCTGGCGCCCTGCTGCTACAACCGCATCAACGCCCAGGCCTACCAGCCACTGTCCAGCGCCGGTCGTGCTTCACCCCTGCAACTGTCGATCGATGACCTCGGCCTGCCGCTGAGCGAAACCGTCACCGCGGGCAAACGGGTGCGTTTGCAGCGGGACACGTCCATGGCGCGACGCCTGGGTTTCGATCAACTGCAACGCCAGTTGCGTGGCTGTGACGAGTACCTGTCCACGCCGTCGCTGCCCGCGAGCTGGCTGGACAGGCCCTTCGCGGACTACTGCCACGCGCTGGCAAAGCTCAAAGGGTTATCCACAGACGAACAGGATTGGGCCGGTTTAGAGGCGTATGGCTGGCGACGCCTGGCAGAGGTCAGAAACCTGGAATTAGTACGTGGTCTGTTTCGGCGGCCGCTGGAGTTATGGCTGGTGCTGGATCGTGCACTGTTTCTCAGCGAAAACGGCTACAGGGTGGAATCGGCACCTTCTGCGAACCGGCCTTGACGCCGCGCAACTTGATGGTGCTTGCCGAGCGCGATTAAAGGGCGAAATTGTCGCGGCACAGCCTGTGGATAACTCTGTTGATGAATTCTTTACAGAGCCCGTAGCCATCTACGTTACAGGCCAAAAGCCAGGCTGGTCATTTTTTGTTCACAAAATAAAACGCACTCAAAACAGGCAGTTGCGGCGTGATGAGAACGCCTCCACACAACGGCTGTTTCGTGACATTGCCCTCCAACCGATTGTGCATAAGCATCTGGCGTTAAGCGAATAAAGCGCAATTTAAAGCCGTTTTTTACGTGCAATCAGCAGCCGGCAAAGCTCGGTGATATCGTCCCCCGCCAAGCTCAATGCCTGGCTATCCAATGGGTCGATACCAAACGCCAGGGCCTCGCTGATCGCCATATCGCGGTGCACCTCCAGAGGCTCTCTGGTGCCCAGGCGCTGCTTGAACGCCTCCACCATATCCAGGCTGAAGGCGTTGTCCTCATCCAGTTGGTTGATCACAAAGTGCACGTGCGGTGGGCGTTCGCGCTGAAGGTGCGGTGCCAACAGCCCGTCGAGTTGGTCCAGTGTGCCCAGGGAGGCCGCGTCGGCTTGGGCAATCACCAGCACCACGTCGGCCACGCTCAAGGCTTGATGGAAGTAGACGTTATTGCCGGCGGGGGTATCGATGATCACGGTATGACGGGCGCTCAGGCCCAATGCAGACAGACGCTGCGCCAACCAGTCCGGTTCATGTTTGAGCCAACGTTGCAGGTCGTCCTGCTGGCGCATATCGGTGTCGCCAAAGGTGATCACCCGACTGCCGACAAAGCCTGGCTGCTGGATATTGTCCCACTGCGCATTGCGCAGGCTCGTCGGGCCGATACCCGGCGAGGCGGGGCTGACACCGAAGTGCATCTGCAGGGCGTTCTGTGGGTCCAGGTCCACGGCGACCACCGACTCACCCAGGCGCTGCAAACCGCTGCTCAAGGCCGTCGCCAAGGTACTGCGCCCCACGCCGCCATTGACCGACACCAACGCCACCACACACGGACGTCGTACCCCCTTATCCACGGACTGGGACTGCGCCTGCGCACTGGGGGTTTGAGGGGGAAACGGGGTGCCGTCATCCACGGGAATGCTGCCAAAAAAATGCAGCCGCGCATCCAGCCCTTGGGCATCACGGCTGACGTCTTTGCCCAGCAGAACGAGAAGACCATCTGTAAAGCTCATAGCGGATTCCTCATCACGGCGAAGCTTAACGACGTGAAAAGGCCAGCTCATCCGGCTGCTTACCGCAGGTCTTTTTGTCGTCGCCCTTGTGCAGGCAGTCTGCTTCAAGCTCACAAAAGTGTCATTATTTTGATGCTTGTGCTGTTTATTTTTTAGACAAACGGACAATCGTCAAATTACTGGCCAATCGTGATGACATCGTATGGCGTTTGCAAATCGCGCTCTGGAATCTCCCAAATCAACAACTTAGGCGGGGTTTGCTTGAACGCCGGGCTGTCGAAGTACGCCTTGGCCGCACCGGAGAATTCGCCGCCGTCCTTGCTGAAATTGCCCACAGGCGCATTCAGGGCCTTTTGCAGGAAGCCGACAAAGTTGGAGTTACGCGAGAACGACGTGCCGATCAGCGCCACATTGGGCAGGCCGGCATCGCCAAACAGATCGTCGGCATTACTGGTCGCACCACCGGTTTCATGGGTCGTGCTGGCCGCGACCGATTCCCCTGGCGGCTGCAACGTGGGCGGCAACCAGTCGAGACCGGCCAGGCGCACCAAGTCGCCCGGACGCACGGCGAGCGGCGCCTGGGTGATGTCGAAGGTTTGCTCCGGCGTGGCCTTGATGCCGCGCTGCTGGGTACGCTGCGCCACGGCCTTGGCCCCCGCGTTGGAGCCGATTTCGCTCCAGTGGGTGTCGGTGCGCAGGTAGGCTTCGGCGCCCAGCGGTTTCAATGTTTCGGTGAGGTCCAACGCGGAAACGCCGGCGGCCTGCAACATGGCGGTCCAATCCCGCACCCGGTTATCGAGCACCGCCGGGCGGTACAGGCCACAGCGTTGGGCGGCGGCGATGCGGCTCTTGTCCGGCACCACCACCACTTGCAGGTCGATACCTTTTTGACCCAGTTGTTTTTGCAGGTCGATCACCGCCTGGGCCTTGGTCTGGGCATTGGCCTCGGCATGCCGGTTGATGCGCAGCTCATCGCTGATAAACAGCCAGCCGGGGCAACCCGGACGTACGCGCGGCCCGGTGTCGCCAAACGCCAGCCAGCTGCCGCCGCGCTCCAGGTGGGCGGCCTGGATCGCCATCGGCGCCTTGGCCAGTTCCTTGGCAAACCGATGGGTCAGGTCACCGTGCAGCAACATGTCGCTGTCGACCTTGGCCGGCACATAACTGATCGGCCCCTTCACCATCAGCCAAACGCAGGACAGCAGCCCCGCCGCCAAAAAGGGCACCAGCACCCAGGCCGCCAAGGGGCTGGTGCGAACGGCCAAGTCGCTCGGTGGAGTCGGCGCGGTAGGAGCAGGCATGGTCGGGCGTCCTTAGAACTGAAAGTACAGAAACGGTACGGCGTCGCGGCTGGCAATCAGCGCGAACGACAACACAAACCCGGCCACCGGCCACAGCGAGGCCGCCACCACAAACCACGGCTGGGTGCCGAAGCGCTGTTCGCAACGCACCTGCCAGATCGGCGCGATGATGCACACCAGCCCCAGCAACGCCGCCATGCCATGGGCCGGGCGCATGGCCACGGCCATCGCGTCACCCAAGGCCATGCCGTGCAGACCGAACTGGCCGGCGTACATGGTCAGTGCCGAATGGAAGTCCGGCGCGCGGAACAACGTCCAGGCCAGGCACACAAACAGCAGCGTGAGAACGTGCGACAGCACCGGCGGAATGCTCGGCAAGCTCGACCGCGACCATGCGCGGTCAACACACAGCGCCACGCCGTGGGCCGAACCCCACAGCAGGTAGTTCCAGCTGTCGCCGCCGTGCCACAACCCGGCAATCGCCATGGTCAGGAACAGGTTGCGGTAGGTGCGCCAGACGCCGTCACGGTTACCGCCCAGCGCGATGTACAGGTAGTCGCGCAGCCAGCTGGACAACGACAAGTGCCAACGCCGCCAGAAGTCCTGGATGCTGCTGGCCAGGTACGGCCGGTTGAAGTTTTCCGGGAAGTGGAAGCCCAGCATCAAGCCCAAGCCGATGGCCATGGCGCTGTAGCCGGCGAAGTCGAAAAACAGTTGCAGCGAATACGCCAAGCAACCGATCCAGGCGTCCACCAGGCTGGGGTTTTCCAGGTGGAAGGCAATGTCCACCAGCGGCGACAAGGTGTCGGCCACCAGCACTTTCATGCCCATGCCGATCATGAAGCGCCGTGCGCCCAGGGAGAAATTCGCCCAGTTGAAATACCGCTGGTTCAGCTCACGGCGGACCCAGTCGTAACGGATGATCGGGCCCGCAATCGAGTGCCCGAACATCGAGATATAGGTGGCGTAGTTAATGAAGCTGCGTTCCACCGGCACCGTATGACGGTGCACATCCACCAGGTAGGAAATCGCCTGCAACACGATGAACGACAAGCCCGCCGGCAAGGCCACGCGCTGCCAGTCCAGCGGCATCGCACCGTACCAGGTGATCACCTCGCTCACCGTGCCAGCGACGATGTTGGCGTACTTGTACCAACACAGCACGGCCGTGTTGAACACGATCAACGCGATCAACAGGCGCACCCGGCCTTTGCCGTCCTCACGGGAGCGGTCCACCAGCAAGCCGCCGACCCATGCCACCACGGTCAACACCATGTGCAGGAACAGGAACAACGGGCTCAACCAGCCGTAGAACAACCAGCTGCCGATCAACAGGATCACGTTGCGCCAGCTCGGACGAGCCAGGGCATAGATCAACAGGAAGGCCGGCAGGAACAGCGTGAGGAATTCGAGTGAGGCAAAGACCATAGTGGTGTCGGGCCCGATCAGTTAGCGAGTGCGTCAGAGGCGAACAGCAACTTCGAGCCTGTGTCTGAAGGAACGGCCAATACGCTGTAGCGCTCGCCCGCCTTGAGAGTGAACGTCAACGGCTGGCCCACCGGCGAGCCGGCGCATTTGAGCTGCACCGACAATTCCACCGGGTTGATCATGCGCCGCTGCACGGCACCTTCAGCGACCTTCTTGAACAGTTCGGCCTTTTGCGCCACGGCTTCCAGGCTGGCGTCGGCGCAGGTGGCGTCGGCGTTGATGAACGCCAGTGAGGCTTTGAGCGCATTGAAGTCGTCCGGCACTTCACGCACCACCAATTGGCGCGTGGCGCCCTTGGCATCGACGAGTGCAACCACCGTGGCGAATTCGCCCGGCGCCACTTTCACTGAGAAATCAGCGTTTTTGCCGCCGCTGCTCAATACGCCTTTGATCGGCTTGTCGCCGCCGACAACCGGCAGGAACGCCGACACGGGTTTGTCGCCGCTCAACACCAGGCTGGCCTTGGAACCGTCCGCCACCAGCTTCAATTCGCCAGGGGTGCCGTTGGCAAAACGCAGGAATGCTGCGTCTTGCTCCGGGCCGGTCGGGTACAGCGGGATGTCGGCACTGTAGGCGCTGACACTGGCGAGCAAGGTCGCCAGGCCCAGGGTCATCCGTTTCATTATTTGCTTCCTTTACCGTAGGCCGATGGCGGCAGGTCACCCAAGGCTGTACCGATGGCCTTGGCCCACTTCTGGTAGCCGTCGATGGTGAAGTGCTGGCCGTCGGTGGTGATCCACTCGCCTGGCTTCGAGAACGTCAGCGAGTCGATGTAGGTGCACGGCGCCACGTTACTGGCGAGGAACGACGACATCAGCTTGGTGCGGGTGTCGTCTTTCTTGTACTGCGAACCGACCTTGCCCCATGGCGGGCCGACCCACACGCACTTGGTGCCGGTGTCGGTGATGGCTTTGGTCAGCGAGGTCACGCTTTTCCAGGCCCAGGCTTTAGGGAACACCGGGTTGGTGTAGGAGCCCATGGTGTCGCCGATGATCAACACGACCACGTCGGGTTTGTCTTTGGCGATCAGCTCCTGGATCGGCGTGGTGCTCATGGCGTTTTTGCCATAGATCACGGCCTTGCCAGTGGGCGTGCGTTCGCCGCCGCATTCGACTTTTTTCGGCACAACCCAATCCGCCGCACCGGCACCGCACGCACCGATGGAGTGAACCACCGCGCCTTGCTTGGTGAGGTTGTCTTGCAGCGGGTTGAGCAACGAATCGGGAAAGCTCATATGACTTTCGCCCAATACCAGCATGGTTAGGCCGGCAATCGCAGAAACAGGCATGAATGACTCCGATTAATCAGTTGGAATAAGGGGAACGGTACGGACTGACCGGCAAGGGCATAGGCCCGCTCAGGTCTTCGAACAAGTAGCGCAGATAAGCATTACCGGCGTACTGGCGGTAGTCCTGGGCGTTGTCGAGACCGATTTCGCCGCCCAGGTAGAAGCGCGAGCTCAAGCGGTATTCGGCGGCGGCGTTGAAGCTGTAGCCGACGCCAGTCTTGCTGGTGCTGTCGTACTTTGGATTATTTTTGGTGGCTTGAAGCGTGCTGTCGCCAGGGAAATAATCCGCGCCATCTTGCGCGATATGCTGCAGGCCCACCGAACTTTTTACCTGGTAACTGAAGCGATCAAAGCTTTGCGCCCAACGAATCGGTACGCCGAGGGAGAAAAAGCGCTGCGGGCTGAAGTAACCGCCGTTGCCGTAGGTGTAGAAGTCCTGGTTTTCCTTGAAGGTCATCGCCGAACCACTGATACCCAGCGTCAACGTGTCGCGCGGGTTGTTACGCAGGTACCAGTAGATACCGCTGCCCAACTCCAGGCGGGTGTTGTCTTCAACATTGTTGCCCAGCAACTCATGCAACGACGCGTAGCCGTAGACGCCCAGTTTCTGGTTGTCATAGCTCAGCTCGCCACGGCCGCCGTTGGCGGTGACGCCCCCCCACTTGTTGCCCGCGCCGTCTTCGGAGCCGGCAAAGGAAGTGACGCTGTCGGTGACCGGGCGCCGCGAGATGTTGGCGCCGTAGCGGAAGTTCGAATTGGCCTCGAACGGACGCGACACGCTCACGCCGCCCACGAGGGTGTTGTAGAGGAAGCCCAGAGGGCTCACGCCGACGTCAGCCTTGAGGCCTTGATCCGGGTTTTCAAACGCCACGGCCAAACCGACACCGCTATCGCTCTGAGAGCCCGCCGGCTCTGTGCCGCCTTTACCAAAGCGCGACAACGACTCAGCCTTGACGCTACCAGCACTCAAATGCACCGGCGTCACCCGCAGCGCCACATTGTTATCCCCCACCGGCATCCGCGCTTCAAACGGCGCTTCCACATCGGTGATTTTGCTCAAGCCTTTCTCACCGTTGTTGCTGCGTACGCTCAAGCCCTGCACCACATAACCGGTACGGTCACGCAGGATAGTGTCCAGCGCACGACGCGCCGGGCTCAGCTCGGGGCTGTCGATCGACGCAATGCTCGATGGCGGCACAAACGGGTCGCTCAAGTCGTTGGACGTGGCACTCGCAAACGCGTTGGACGTCACGGACTTGGTCGGTGCATCAATCGGTGGCGGTACCGCGCCGGCAACGGTCAGGTCGGTGACCTGGCGACGCTGGCCCGGCAAACCCACAAACGGGTTATACGACGTACCTGGAGCGCTGGCCTGGGCGACCTGGGTCTTGGCCTTCATGGCGTTTTCAATCGCCAGGGCCTTGCGCAGCAGTTCCGCGGCTTCGCTGTTCTTGCCCAGGCCCTGATAGATGCGCGCGGCCGAGGTGAGGATCTCCGGGTTACCCGGCTCCAGGGCCAACGCCTTGTCACTGGCGCTTTGCGCCAAGCCACGGTCATTACCTTTCAGGGCGATGTCCGCCAGGCCCAGTTGCAGGCGCGCATTATTGGGGTTCTGCTGGATCAACGGCGCGTACAGCTCCATGGCCTTCTTGCCATTACCGCTGGCGGCGTACATCCGCGCCAGGGCGCCGACGCCCAAAGCGTCGTTCGGGCGCTGGGCCAAGGCCGGGGACAGCATGTCGTAAGCCGCCACCAGGTCGTTCTTCTCACGCAGGGCGTCGGCCTGCTTGACCCGATACAGGTAGATCAAATCGTCGTAGCGCTGGCGGCCGGTCTCGGTCAAAGGCTGGCCTTGCACTTCGCGCAGGATCTCACCCGCCTCACTGTATTTGTTGGCCTTGAGCAGCACGTTGGCGTACAGCAGCTTCTGGTCGACCGTCGGGTTAGGGTTGTTCTCCACCACCTTCTGCATCATGTCCAGACCGTACTGCGCAGCCCCCACTTCCACATAGGCGGCGGCCAACACGGCCACACGCTCGGGTTTATTGCGGGTCAGCGGTTCGGAACGTCCGAGCAACGCCAAGGCTTCCGGGCGCTGGCCACGGCGAGCGGTTTCGATAGCGATGTCGGTCTGTTGGTGCAGCGCGATGTCAGTTGCCAGTTCGTTCATGTCCGCCGTGCGCTGTGCCGTGGGGATACGCCCCAAGGTGGCCTCGGCTTGCTTCCACTCGCTCAATTGCGCCGACAACAAGGTGCTGGTGTACAGCGCATCGGGTTGGTTGGGCTGGGACTTGAGCAAGCCGTCGATCAAGGCTCGCGCGTTGCGGATCTGCCCGTCGCGCAGGTACATGCGCGCCAAGGCGAAGCGGGTCCAGGGGTTTTCCGGGTCGGCATCGAGGGCCTGGCGATAGGCGGCTTGCGCGGCCTTCAGATCCCCCCGCTGCTCGGCCAGCTTGCCCACCTGGGTCGCGCGCAACGCGTTGATTTTCACACTCGGTGCGAACTTGGCGCGCTGGGCCGGCGACACCGAGTCGATCAGCTTCAAGGCTTCATCCGGCTGGCCCGACTGGGACAGCACGTTGATCAAGCCGCTCAAGGCATCCGGGTCGCCAGGGTGGCGAGCCAGCACTTTGCGGTAGCCCGCTTCGGCGTCGTCGAACTGGTTGTCCTGGGCCTGGAAGCCCGCCAGCGCAATAGCCGCGCCAGGCTGGCCTGGGTTCAGGCGTTCGGCCTGGGCCACCAGGTCGCGGGCCTGGGCGCTACGACCGGCACGCTGGGCGTCACGGCTTTGGCTGATCAGATTCCAGTAGCGCACATCATTCAAGGCCGACTGCCAAGCAGCGCCACCCGGCAAGCGCGTGGCTTGGACCAGGTAGTTTTCCGCCTCGCTGTAGCGCTCTTGCTGTTGACGCAACACGCCCATGCCGCCGAGGGCATCAACGTCATTGGACTTTTGCGCAAGGCGCGCCGCCAGCAGAGGCTCGGCGGTTTTCAGGTCGCCGTCATCCAACGCCTTGAAAGCCTTGGTCATCTGCGGATCACGCTGCCAGGTGCCACCGCCTTTACCTTGGGCGATGCCTTTGTTCATCAGCGCGCGGATCTCGCTGTCATCCGGGTGCACGGTGAGGAACTGCTGGAACAGCGAAACCTGGTCCGGTTTCGGCGGGCCGAGCCAGACCAGCGCGAAGCGCCAGGTTTCGTCAGCGTTGCCGCCCACGTCGTTGTTCGATGCCAGTTTAGCCAGGGCCCGTATACCGTCAGGCCGGGTGGCCGGGTTACGCGCCAGGTGCTTGGCCAGGAACAGCGCAACGATCGGGTCGTTCGGGCGTTCACGGGTCAGGCGCTGCAGGCCGGCGATGGCCTCGCTGCTGCCTTTGGCGGTAAAGCCCAGGGTGTTGTAGTACTCGCGGGCGATCAGGCCTTGAGGCTGACGGCCCTGGAAAATCTGGCGATACAACGCCACAGCCTGTTCACGCTCGGCCTCCGGCTCGCCCAGTTCACGCGCCTGTTCCAGCAACTTGGCGTTGTCCGGAACCGCAACGGTGATGTCCTGTTCCAGTTGCAAGGCCTGGCGCGGCACCGGGCTCAACGCTTGCAAACGGGCCAGGTACTTTTGCGCTTCGGCCGGGTGGTTCTGTTGCACCTGGATCAGGCCGATCCCGTACAGCGCATCCGGTTGATCCGGGCTCAGGCGCAGCAACTTCTGCCAGGTTTCCAGGGCGCGTTCGGGGTTCTTTTTCGACTGCCAGTAATAGCCCTGCTCAATCAGCAGGGACTGCGGGTCGCTGGTTTCAGCGACGCTGGCGGTGGAGGCCAGGGCGGCGAGAATCGCAATGGCTAGCGTGTGACGGCGCATGCGGCCTCCCAGGAAAGTTTGACCGTACCGTCTTGTTCAAAACGGTACTTCTGATCGGCAAAGCCCTGGCTGAACAGGCTGAGCATGTAGTCGTAGTAGATCGGCTGCGCGGTGTCCGGCGCCGAAGGGGCCAGGGCTTTGGCGAGCGCGTCGTCGACCTTGGCCTTCTGCAACTGCGCCAGTGCGGTTTCGCCGCGAGCCTGGAAGAAGGCAACGGTGGAGGCCGAGAAGCCCATCGGCGTATAGCCGTTGTTTTTCTCGACTTCGCCGGTCAGTACATGGATTTTTTCCGGTGGGTAGCCGGTGGCCGATGCTGCGGTGGCCCGCGTCATGCCGCCCAGGGATTTCAACATGGGCGCCGCCAGCGGATCGCCCTTGGCGGTCATGCCGGCCCACATGTAAGTGCGGATCGCGTCATAGCTGCCCAAGTCATCGGAAAACGGGTCGACCACGAACAGCCCGGTGTTGGCGCTGGTGGCGCGGTAACCGACCCAGTTGGCCGCGAGGCCGTGAGGGTTGCTGGCCGTATCGGCAAGCATCTTGGCGTTGCTGTCGGCCACCTCATTCCAGCCGGCATTCGGGCGTTCTTTGTGGAAGCGACGCAGTTGCGCCAGCACCTGATAGCTCGGGTTGAAGCGCCACAGGCCACCGGCGTGCACGTAGCCCACCGGGCCTGGCAACAGCATCTTGCCGAGGCCAGGCACACGCACGATCAGGTTGCGTTCAACGTTTGCCAGCAACAATTGCGCGTCGGCACGGTACTGCGGTGCATTCCACACGCGTGCCGCTTCGAGCAAGGCGTAGGCCATCCACAAGTCGGCGTCGCTGGCGGAGTTCGGGTCGATCACACCCCACGTGTTATCGGCTTTTTTGCCCCACAACCAGCCGGGCAGGTTCTGGCCGATGTCGGCGCCCGACATGTTGGCCTTGGTCCAGGTCCACAGCTTGTCGAAGCTCGCACGGTCGTTGCCGACCAGGGCAAAGAACATCGCATAGGATTGGCCTTCCGAGCTGCTCTCGGTGGGTTTCATGGACGAGTTCAGCACGCGCCCATCATCCTGCACGAAGCGCTTGGCGTAGTTCTGCCACAACGGCCAGTCGCAGGTTTGCGCTTGCGCGCTACCGACGAACATCACCGCGCCCAGCGCCGCCAGGGCCATGCTCTTAAGCGGGCTCATGCCAACCGCCGTTTTGCACGGGCACGCAGCGACAAGTAGATCAGGCTGGTGACCACGGCCAGGCCGAGGAAGGTGATCAACAGCATCCAACCCAGGTTCTGCGACAGTTGCCACTGCATGAATTTGAAGTAGTTGAGCTTGCCGACGTAGTACTGCTCATCGCCTACCAGCGAGCTGATTTGCGTGCCTTGCACCACCGCCAGGCTGCCTTGGATCGAGTCTTTATAGTCGTCACCGCCGATCAGCGCGTTGGTCGCTTCCAGCAGGCCCTGAGGCTGGTTGCTGGCGATCAGCACCACGCTGCGACCGCTCTTGAGCGGCGATTGGAAACCCGCCAGCCACGTGCTGTTGCTCAGGCCCTTGAAGGTAATGCCGGTGTTGGCCGGGTGTTGGTTGGCCGCCGGGTCCGGGCTGATCCAGCTGCGCACATAACGTGGCAGGTCAGACAGCAGGAACTGGTGTTGCTCGCCATCGCTGGTCGCCGGCAGGTATTGCTGCCACTGCTTGAGCAGCGGTTGGTTGGCAGCGGTAGCGAGCACCAACAGGTCTTTGTCGGCAACGCTTTGCACGTCTTTGGCCTGCACTACTTTTACCGCAGTGGCCGGGTAGCCGGTGGCTTCGCCAAAACGGCCAAGCACCGTCAGGTAGGCGGTCAGCTCGTCGGTACCGTAATTGTCGGGCATGACCACGGCCGACTCCGACAGGTCAGCCAAACGGGTGAACGGGAAACCCGAGTCGTTGAACACGCCCAGGTTCGGCATGGCGATGTAGTGCTGGTAGCCCGTGACGTCGAGGGTCGAGTCCGGGTCGACCGAACCGCGCATGTTGTCGACGATGATGTCGCGGCATTCGCCTTCTTTGATGTAGTCGTACATGAAGCGCACTTGCAGCTTGGACTTGGGCGATGCCGAGCTGATCGGCAACAGGGTCGTCACTTCACGCGGCAGGCTTTCGTCTTTCTTCAACTGGTCGAGCAGGGTTTGGTCACCGCCCAGGTTGCTCACCGACGGCAATGCCACGGACTTCATGAACTGATCATTCAGGCCGATCAGCAGCGACGAGTTGGTCGACACCTGCTGCGGCGTGTAGCGGTATTTGAGCTTGAGCGGCACACCCTCTTCACGCCAGTTGAACAGGTCTGGCGGCAGGCGCATATCGACGCTGATCGCACCTGGGTTGTAGCCCGACACGCTGAGTTTTTGCTGTTCGATCAACTCGCCCAGGCGGACCGGGCGGTTGCTTGGCAGCCAGTTCGGGGCATCGTATGGACGGCGCGGTGCGAGGGTATCCAGCTTGGTGATCACCACGCTGTTACCGGCCAATACCGGGTTGCCCAGCACCACCGCGTTGGCGGCGCGCTTGAGCTCTGCACCGTCACGGCCGGTGACGATCAGCAGCTTGCCGTTGGCGTCGTTCGGGTTGGCGATGAGGGTGAGGGTCGGGCCGGCCGGCTTGGCAACGGCAACACCGTGTATGTCCATCGCGTCGGCAGTTTGCACCAGCACGATGGCGTTGCCTTTGGCCGGCAACTCACCGAGGGTGGTCGGGAACGTCGCGCCGCGGTAGCTGGCGAGGCCGCCGATCCACGACGACAGAGCGCCGGCGGCTTCCAGCGCGGCGCTGTCGGGAGCGGTGGCGAACACGAACGGCAGGCTCACCTGGCGTGCGTCACGCTTGTCGAAGAACGGCAGCGGCAGCACGGCCAAGTCGTCTTTGAGCACGATCGGCTCGACCTGCACTTTCAGCTCACTGCTGTTGCTGATCTTGGCCCACAGGCTGCTGTGCAGTGGGTCTTCGCAAGACATGGTGTAGTGGCCGATGAACTGCAGGCTCAGGCGGTTGAACTCGGTGATCAAGTGCGCCGGGATCTGCACCAACTGCTCTTGCGGCGTGCCCGCGCCTTCTTTAGGCAGCGGCAGGCTGGCGGCGACTTCGCCGTTGACCAGCACGTTGATCTGCGACAGATCGGCCAGCAGCGCCGGCGAGTAGCTGTACTTGAGCAACAGTTGCGCGCCCTTCACCACTTCATCGGCACGGATATCAAAGTTGACGCTGTCGGACGACTCCACACCTTGCAGGTTCATGGTGTCGCGACGCCCCAATTGCTTGAGGGTCAGGCTGTAGCCGGTGTCGGTACTTTGTACCGGCACGGTGGCAACCGCTTGCTCGGCAGCTTGCGCGAGGGTGTTGAAGCCCATCAGCGAGGCGATCATCAGCGCCAGTGCACGGCGCGGATGAGGGCGAGCGAATATGTTCGAGGTCATGGCTTGTCCATCAGCGTATCTAGCGGTTTTGTGGGGGTGCGGCTCAAGGCCAGACGCAGTTCGTGTAGGGTGGCGCGGCCGAGGGTGAACAAGCCGCCGATGCCGATGGAGCCGACTTCGCGCAGGGCCGCCAGCGGCGTATCCGGCTGACCGGCGCCCCAACTCGCGGCCCAGGTATCGGCGCGTGAGAAGGTCAGGCGAACCAGTTCGCTTTGCTGGCGCAGGCTGAGGGCTTCGAACTGGGCGCCGATCTGCGCGCCCTTGCTGAACACCACGCGGGCGTCAAACAGGCTGTCCTGGCCGTTGCGCGACAGTACCAATTGCACGCGTTCACCCTGGGTGATCGAGTGACCATCGGAAAGCATCAAACCGAAGCCGTTTTGCGAGAAGTCCTGGGTGGTGCCATCAAGCACGCGGCCGTCGGCGCAAATGATGCTCACTGGCAGCTTGGCGCTGACACGCGGCTCGGAACGCACTTGGCGTGCTTCCGAGGCCACGGCCACGGCGGCACTGGTGATGATCAGGTTATATAGGGTCCAGGTCAGGTTGATCGCCACCGTCACGGCAGTGGACGCATCGCCCCAGATCAACTGGTGGATACCGAAGCCGAGGCCGATCAGGTTGACCGCCAACAACACCAGGTAGGGCCGGGCGAGTTTCCAGTCGAAGAACTGCTTGTCGATGATGCCGCCCTTGTCGGTGACGTTGAAGCCACCCGCCTTGGGATTGACCAGCGCGACCAGCACCGGCGGCAGGATGTACCAGGCCAGTACGGTCTCGTACACCTCGTTCCAGAACGAGTGACGGAAGCGCCCCTGGATCCGCGAGTTGGTCAGGCTGGAGTGCACCAAGTGCGGCAACACATAGGCGACGATCATCAGCGCCGATGCGTGGAAGATTTCGGCGCCGAAAATCAGGTAGGCCAACGGCGCGGTCAGGAACACCAGGCGCGGCAAACCATAGAAGAAGTGCAGCATGGCGTTGGCATAACAGATGCGCTGGCCCCACTTCAGGCCTTTGCCCAGCAGCGGGTTGTCGGTGCGGAAAATCTGCGCCATGCCCCGTGCCCAGCGAATGCGCTGGTTGATGTGGCGCGACAGGCTTTCAGTGGCCAGGCCCGCGGCTTGCGGGATGGCCAGGTAAGCGGTGTTGTAGCCCAGGCGGTTGAGCTTGAGCGCGGTGTGGGCGTCTTCGGTCACGGTCTCAACGGCTACGCCGCCGATTTCCAGCAGCGGCTCACGGCGAATCACGGCACAGGAGCCACAGAAGAAGGTGGCGTTCCACAGGTCGTTGCCGTCCTGCACCAGGCCGTAGAACAGCTCACCTTCGTTGGGCACGGCGCGGAACGTGTCGAGGTTCTTTTCAAACGGGTCCGGCGAGAAGAAGAAGTGCGGCGTTTGCAGCATCGCCAGCTTCGGATCTTTCAGGAACCAGCCCAGGCTCACTTGCAGGAAGGAACGCGTCGGCACGTGGTCTGCGTCGAACAGGGCGATGTATTCGCCGTCGGTGACCTTCAACGCTTCGTTGAGGTTACCGGCCTTGGCGTGGAAGTTATTGTCGCGCCGGATGTAGTTCACGCCGACCTTGCGGCAGAATTCGCGGAAGTCGTCGCGGCGACCGTCGTCGAGCACGTGGACGCGCAGCTTGTTCTTGGGCCAGTCCATCGCCTGGGCGGCGAAAATGGTCAGCTTTACGATGCTCAGCGCCTCGTTATACGTCGGGATGAACACGTCGACCGTCGGCCACTCTTCCGGCTCGGTCTTGAGCCACACCGGCGTGCGGCGCAGCGGCCACGCGGTTTGCACGTAGCCGAAGATCAGCACGATCAGGGCGTAGAACTCGGCCGCGACCAGGCCGTAGCCGAAGAACATGTCGACCCAGGTTTCAAAGCCGAGGGTGGAGGTGAGGCGCCAGAACATGTAGCGCAACGACGCCACCAGCGACAACACCACCAAGGCGAGGATCGCCAGGCGCCCCGGGATCTTGCGCAGTACCAGCACCGCCAGGAAGCACACGGCGGCAAACAGGCATTGGCTGTAAAGGTCGAGCGGCGCGCTGATAATGCCCAGCAGCAGCATGGCGCCGAGCACGCAACTGGCAACAACCAGTACCGTACGCAGCGCCGAAGGCCACCGATTGAAGCGCGCGATGGCGCCATTTAGGCGCTGTTCAGCGCGCCCTTCGACGAAGGGCGTGGAGGACGTAGTGTCGGTCATGGGAGGTCCGAGTCGATTCGTTCGAGCAATGCGCGGCACAGGGCATGGATGTCCTGGCTGCCGATACTGTTGACGGTGGGGTCAAGGGGATCACGCCCGTAGGCCTGGGCTTCGCTGAACGCGGGGTCGCGGTGGACCGTCCCCAACAGGGCAGCACCCAGGCGGGCCTTGAACACCTCGGCCATGTCCAGGCTGAAGCGGTGGGCACCGTCCAGTTGGTTGATCACATAGAAGCGTTGTGGCGGTTTTTTGCGATTGAGAGAGGGCTTGAGCACGCTGTCCATCTGATCGAGCGTGCTGAACGACGCCACGTCCGGCTGCACCACTACCAGCACTGTGTCGGCGACCGACATGGCTTGGCTGAAGTACACGGTATTGCCGGCCGGGACGTCGATGATCACGGTGTCCTGGCCGTTCAATTTGAGGCCGGCCAAGCGTTTGCTCAGCCATTCGTCATCCTGGCCCAGCCAGCGATTCAGGCTCTGTTGCTGCTCGTGGTCGGTAGCACCGAATGCCACCAGGCGGCACCCGGCAAAACCGCGCTCGGGCAGCGCTTCCCAGCTTTCATTGAGCAAGCTGGTCGCGCCCACGCCGGGCATGTCGAGGCCCAGGCACAAGTGGTGGCGCAGGGCGTTTTGCGGGTCCAGGTCCAGGGCCAGTGCCGGGCGCCCCTGACGCTGCAAACCACTGGCAATCGCGGCAGTCAGGGTGCTGCGGCCAACGCCGCCTTTTACCGAGACAACCACCACGACTTTGGGGCTGGAATGCTCCGAGTACACCTCACCGTTTGGCCCCTCCACCACTTCGGGCGGCTGCAGGTGGTCGGCTTCGCCTTGGCTCAGCTCTTCCAACAGACGCAGCAAAGGCGCTGACGGCGCTTCAATCACAGGCAGGGCTCGAACGACCGCCGGGGTTTCCAGGACCTCTACATCGTCCTCGATGAACTCGTGGACGAAGTCGATCTCGCGGTAGCCGCTCGGGTTGGCACCCAGCTTGTTGAATAGTTTTGAAATGTCATCTGCTCGACTCACTCACTGCCCCTCCCCACCTGGTTTGCGCTTTAAAGGCGATAAAAAGGTCAGCAATAGGCTGACCTTGTATTTTTTTAGTTATGTGGTGTCGGGCTCATTCTGTGATATCACAATGATGGTGTCAGTATTTTGATGCTTTTCGCTCAATCTTATCCGACGAACGGCGTGGCGCCATTTTTATGACAGATTATTTAGAGAGAATGCATTCGCTGTAAGAACATGAACTTGCACTGATTTATCGTATTATTTGTTGGCTGAGTGGTCAGAAACGGCACTAATCTGACATACCCATAAACAAATATTCGATTGCCCTACACTGTCTCAAAAATTTGCCTACACACAACCGCGATTAAACGGACGGTTTATATCGCGCGACAGAATACGGAAACCTCGCCTGTATTCAAGGGCGAAACTGCCGAGCGGTCGATCCGCAACCGCCCTCAAAGCCACGGCCCGTATATCGCTGTGCAGGCAGCCAAGACGACGAAGCAAAACCCACGCCGAATGACACAGGGCCGACACCTCCAGAGCGCTAAACCTGCTGAGCCTGGAAGATACGCCCCATTAACTAGACCAAATTGATCGCAGTCAGGCTGTAGGCTTTTGCTGCTGATGCTCACGCCCGGCAAAAAAAGGTATTGGACTACGAGAAAGGTGCGGGCACGTGCGCGCAAGGGAGTTGAAACTTGTGACGGCCGGGCACCCGAGTGCCCGGTTTTGAAGCAAACCTGCCTTGTCAGCGGACACGGCGCTCGGTGAACTGGTAGTCGTCCTGGCAATCGCTGGTGGGGTCCGATGCCACACTCACATAATGAACGGTGTCTGCGTCCAGCAGCTTATAGGTGTACACATCCGGCGAACGCACGCCATCTGTGCGCAGCTCATTCTTACCATTGGCCGCCGCCCACGAACCTTGCTCGGTCTGGATCACCTGCGTCTGCTGCGCATCGCGGTAGAAGGTAATAACGAAACGACCGTCAGGCTTGAGGGTATTGGTCCACGACAGGAACTGGCATTTACCGGTCTCGGTGCGCAAGCCTTTCCAAGTGCCAACCAGCGCGGGGTCGTTGGCCGACTGATGGGTGGAGCACGCACCGAGAGCGGCGGTGAGGAGGACGAGGGACAGGGAGAGAGTCCGTTTCATATGGGGCTTCCTTTGGTTTGGACAAGATTGCCGAGATAGACCCTTCGGCATTAAGAGAAGAATCCTACCCTTGCTGGTCGAAAAAAGGGGCGAGTGTGAGAAAAGCTTGGGTTTTGCAAAAATAGTCAGAATTCAGGGGTTTACAGAACCTTTCCAATCGCTATAATCGTCGCCCTAACACGCCGGTATAGCTCAGTTGGTAGAGCAACTGACTTGTAATCAGTAGGTCCCGGGTTCGACTCCTGGTGCCGGCACCACATTAGGCTCCATTGCATTCCACCGAATGCTCTGGAAGCCCCGAAAACCCGCCCTTTGGCGGGTTTTTTCGTTCCAGGACCCTCTGTCGGGATCCAACAAAATCCCCCTTCCCCGAGGGTATGTTAGGGGTACTGCGATTTTCCGGTCAGGAGCGCGTACCCCTATGCCACGTCTAGCGATCCCTCTCAGCGACCTGCAATGCCGCACGGCCAAAACCCGCGAACGCGCCTACAAACTGTTCGACGGCGGCGGCATGTACCTTTTCGTCAAACCCAATGGCGTGAAGACCTGGCGCTTGAAGTACACCAAGCCCAACGGCAAGGAAGGTACGCTCATTATCGGCAATTACCCCATCGTTACCCTTTCCGTCGCACGGCGTAAGCGAGACGAAGCCAAGGCATTGCTGCTCGACAATCTCGACCCAATGGAAGAAAAGAAGAAGGCCAAGATCGTAGCCCAGCGGGCGGCACTGCTTTTCGAAACCGTTGCTCTGGAGTGGCACGCCGACATGTCCCGTCGCTGGACCGAAGGCCACGCAAAAACCGTAATGAGCCGACTGCGCACCCACGTCTTCCCGCTGATCGGCCAACGCCCCATCGCCGAACTCGATACCCACGACCTGCTAGAGATCACCCAGCGCATCAAGGAACGCGGCACCATGGATGTGGCGTTAAGGGTACAGAACTACTTATCCACCATCATGCGCGGGGCCAAAAGGGCTCGGCAGATCACCATGAACCCTGCACTGGATCTGGCGGGCTCGATTCACGCGCCGCGCACAATCCATCGCCCGGCCCTCTCCCTCAACCGCCTACCCGAACTGCTACACCGAATCGACAACTACAACGGCCGCGAGCTGACGCGCCTTGCCGTGCTGCTGACTCTGCATGTGTTCGTCCGCTCCAGCGAGTTGCGCTTCGCTCGATGGAGTGAGTTCGACTTCCAACGCGCCATGTGGGAAATCCCCGATACGCGCGCACCGATTGAAGGGGTACGCAACTCCACACGCGGGACCAAGATGAACGGCGACATTCAAATGGTCCCGCTGTCGCCGCAGGTCATCGAAGTACTGGAGCGCCTGCGCAGCCTCAGTCGCTTTTCAGAGTTAGTGCTACCGGGCGACCACAAGTACTGGAAGCCCATGTCCGAGAACACCGTGAACACCATGCTCCGTAACGTCGGCTATGACACCAGCAAGGACGTGTGCGGTCACGGCTTCAGGACCATGGCCTGTAGCGCCCTGCTGGAATCAGGGTTATGGACCGACGCAGCCATCGAAAGACAAATGAGCCACAAGGAACGCAACCGCGTGCGCGCCGCGTATATCCACAAGGCCGAATTCCTCGAACAGCGCAGGCTGATCATGGCGTGGTGGAGCAACTACATCGACGCCAACCGCCATGGGCATGTGACTCCCCACGAATTCGCTCACCCGGTCGGCGACAACATTACCGCCCTACAAAATAGCCGCGGCGCATCCAAACGTGGGTAAGCCAATAAGATCACCGCAGTCCGCCCTTCCACGCGGGTCCATCCAAGCGGGGCTGCAAAGCCGCCCTGCTTGGATGGACCTCATTTAAAAAATCTAAAGCCCACGCGAATTGTCTGTGGAAAACCATAGATTTCCACCGGTGGATAATTTCATCCACAGCCGCAGAATTCCCGAAAATTCGAGCCTTGACCCAAATTATCCACAGGCGTAGAAAAGATCGGGCAAAGCGCTGTCGTTGACAGCAACCCAGGTAGCCAGAACCTTTAAGGCTACGCCACACCGTGGTGGTTCTCCCAAAGTGCGATTAGCGTCCGGCGGCTCGCACGGTCACAGCGATGTGATGGATGCCTACTTCTACCCGAGTGCCCACTGCGGCAACTCATCCCCTTTCATAGCTGCCCTGCAGCAACCTATCCGCTTGGCCATTCCCGTGCGCCAACCTGCGCCCGTCTCTTTCTCCCGGAAAGAGACGGGCGCTCCTACCACTGCTGCAGCCCAACTCGTACAAGGCTTTGCGGCATTCCCCCTCGTGACAATCGGCGTGACAAACACCGAAGTCACCAGCAACAGCGATGCAGATGATGGTGCCGCAGCCCAAGGAATGGACTGCACCTGACTGACAGTCAGGCATGCCCCGGTCATCGCCTCACTGCCTTCACCTAACTCAGGATCTCGCGGCGCCGGTCTCGTCAGCCAGCGTAGCCTCCACCCGCCCACTTCCGCCGAAGTGTTCAGGAGGCCAGATCATGAGATGCCCAAGCTCCCGGTCGTAAGGAGCCGTCAGTCCCGCGTTAATGGACAACCCTCACAGGTCGCAGGGGCCTTGATCCCTGATAACACTCAACATTCTTGGCGGGATGACGTGGGGAGGGTTTTAAGGGTTAGCTTCGAGAGGAGTTTGATCATGGCACTGGTAGGTAAACGTGACGGGCGCAATTTTGGCTATGGACGGCAACTGAGTTATGCCGGGCCACAGGCGCTACGTGATCGGTTTGGCGGCGGGCATTACGGCACGGTCAAGGCACACAGTGATCGCTGGCTGGCGTTTGTACGCTGGTGTCGGTCGGAGGCTGGGCCGGGGTTTAACGATGCGCGAAAAATTGATCGGCAGACCTTGCTGGACTACGCCGGACATCTGCGCGAGCAAGTTGAACAAGGTGAGCTCGCCATCGCCACCGCGCAAAACCGGTTGTCCAGCGTGAATCGGACCATGGCTGCGCTTCGCGGTGATCTGCATGTGAAGGTCGTGAGTCCGAGCAAGGCATTGGGAATGCGGCGCACCAGTGTTCGTCGTTCAGTGCCGCAAGGCCAAGACCGCGAACAGGTGAAACGGATCGTAGAGGTGCTTTGCGAACACCAGCAGGCGCGCGCCGCCGCCATCGCGCATTTGACGCGAGCCACCGGTATGCGCTTACGCGAGGCCATTTTGGCCGACCTACCGCGTCTAAAACGTGAGGCCGAACACTACGGCAAGATCAACATCCAGGATGGCACCAAAGGGGGCCGCTCAGGTGCGTCGGCACCTCGCTGGATCAGGGTAGATGATCATATTCGTGACGCCCTAAAGTTTGCCGAAAAGGTCTCGCCCGACGGTAGCCGCAACCTGCTTGCACCGAACGAAAGCTACCTCGATTTTGTGCAGGGAATCGTCCGTCCCGCACGGGACATCCTCCATATGCACAACCTCAAAAGTTTCCACGAATTGCGGGCTGCCTATGCATGCGAACGCTATGAGCAAATCACTCGACATCTCGCGCCCATCAATGGCGGCAACTGCTACCAGTTCGACCGACGCCTTGATCAGGAGGCCCGAGTCCAAGTCAGCTGCGAGCTGGGGCACGGTCGTATCGTCGTGGTGTCGGCTTACATTGGCGGTCGAACATGAGCAAGGCATTCGATATGGAGCTGTTCCTGTCAGGCGTCCTGACGGGGTCGCATACCACCCGCCAGCGCCACCTTCGTCAGGCGAAAGCTATCCAAACAGCAATCGCTGAGCGCTGGCAACGCGACAATCCATGGACTTGGCAGAGAAAACACCTTGCGTGGTTTTTGAATCACCATCTAAACCAGCGCACCGAATCGACGCGCTATTACTATTTGCTGACCATGCAATTACTCACTCATCGTCTAGGAAAACCCTGGCAGTTCAACCGCTAAACGAAGGTCAGAAAACGGCTGTGGGCGTTCGCACCAGGTCACTTCCGGCCGGACGCTGGCGTTCGAGACGGCTCGCCTTCGCTCCGAAGCGGGCCGCAGTGTCCCCCAGACCATTGGACTAAAATACTATCTCGATTGAATCTTTGCTGAGTGCCACGCTACCCTTGACGTCGTCAAGAGCTAGCTGCCGGGCTCTATGGAGATAGCCAAGACGAAACAATTTTCGCTATCTACGTTTAACCGAAAAGCTTCGCTCAAGCGCACGACTTGTTATCAAAACAATTATTATGGAGAGCTCATGTCACTTAGCAACATACAAAATCCAATATTGTATTCAACCATGACTGCGCTAGCGTACAATATTAATAAAAAATACTACGATGATAAACATTACATGTGGTGCACGCCTTATTTCGGCTCGGATTTTCAGTCTCCACACTTCACTGTTCCTCCAAGCTCGTCTCCTCTTGAGATCTACAACACGTTGCAAAAAGAGATTGCCGGGGCAGATTTGCACAATACCAAAATAAAGCTAAACCGTCGTGGTATCAGAAATGGCGCGGGCATTATGCTAAGGTTAGGAAAGATAACACAGGAGGTTCACGATGAAATTGTTACTATCTCTAAGAGGGCGACAGATCAACAGTTCAAGCCATTGCTCTGCGTAATATCGCGTTTAGAAGCGGTACCATTCTACAAAAAGGTCGATGTTAAAGAGCGTGCAAACCCACTATCATATGAATATATACTTTCAGATCTCCCTCAGTCAGCATTTGACATAATCAGGATTGGCTAAAATGAATGAGCTTAAGTCGTTAGTTTTAAATACTCCCTTACCTGAAGCTCGATCGGCATTTTATTATTTGAGCCGATACTTAAAGCAATCTGTACATGATGACTATCAAAAAGATATTTTTGACGATTATCCACAAGCAGAGCTTGGTGAGGAAGTGAAGGCACTAACCAAAAAACTCATAGTTTTTATTGAAAAACACCAAGGTAAACTCGCCAAGGATTTTACTGACGAAGAGTATTCCGATTGGATGAATAAGATAGACGCCGCTGAAAATGGACTTGATCCATTACCCTCCACCGGCCAGATTGATCAGGCCGAGAAAATCATAAAAGAATTGGTAATCCCAACCTTAGGAGCCAGTAAGAAATAAGGCGCTATTTATTCCGTGAGGGTGAATTAAACCTGCTCTGGAGCATATACCGGAAGAGCTTGCTCTTCCCAGGTATTTATATACCTACGCGACCTAAACAGAATTACCAATACCTATGTAGCTAACGAGGAAACTCACGCGGCCAGATCCATAAACTACTATTAGAGACATCTACGAAACTGGGAGTGATTAAAATATCATATTGAAAAAAACACCTCTAAAAAATATACAGATTAACTTCATATGAGTTTACGTCGCAACGAGTGTTGTTGGTGCGGAAAATCTAAAATTCCAAAAAAATGCAATTTGGATCGTGAGAAAATACCCACGACATGTCCTGCCGACGAGCACAATACTATTATTGTGCTCGTAAAAAGTCCGTTTCCAGCCAGAGTTAGATATCGTTGCCTATGATAGTATCAGGAGCGATAGGTCGTTACTGAAATTACTCTGCCTTTAAGGTACGAGCGTCAATCCCGCTTTCAACGAGTCTTTATTATATGGACACTATTTTCACGCTGAATGCTAGAGGTAATGTTTTTCTTGAGGTGGTTAGCGAAAGCTTTAATATTTCTCAGCCAAGAATGATGGCTGAAATTCAGTCAATGTTTCGTAGTACCGTTCGTGATCTTGGCAAGAGCGGGGTAGACTATACAAAACTAAAAACTGCACTGGTTCCATCGCTGGATCGCAACGAAGCAGGTTTTATCTTCAATTCTACTGCGATAGAATCTAGCAGCTATGGTCGTGAGGTAATGCATCAAATTCTACCTTTGCTGGATCCTAAAAGCACTCAAAGTATCCTCGCTGGAGATCTAGTTGCGGACAGTGAAAAGCAAGAGTTCGTCTTCAATCTTCTTCAAGAGAATTTAATTCTAGTCAGATCATTTGAGTATCAACATAGCAATCTTCTCTTTTGCGTATATTTAACGAATATCACCGACACTTCTCTAAAGCGAATCCATGAAGGGCTTAAATCGTTTCCTGCGTATTTAGGTTTTATTCCGACCACTTATACCTCAACAGCAAAGTCTTACCTTTCTACTATTTTAGTCAATCTTTGTATAAAGCGTGAGAGCGTGATACTTCTCGCTCATGAGGATGATCGGTCCAATGATGAGGACATCAACATAACCTTATATCCATTTGAGGACCTCGGTTTTCAGATACGAAGTATCCAATTACATGATTTTAGCCACTTCCTTAGCTACAAAATCGAACGACCAACTTTTCCTGAATTTGAGACAGATACGCATTTTTCTCTTAATGCAATTGCGAGTACGGTATCACCGCTGGCTGGCATGGACATCCTCATAGAGGACGCCAAGTACGATTACTTACTAAAAGCAGGTAAGCTAATTAAGGGAGGACTCGTTGGGGCCGAAAAAGAACAATTGGTAAATTTAATTCGATCAAAAATTGAAGCTAGTTACATTTACAATCTTCGCTACATGAAGGATCACGATGTGAAGACATTCAATGTCGTGCTTGAGGTTCCGCGGTCCGTTCCAGGTCAACCGGCCCGCATGAATGTTGCTCTTGAATACAAGCCTGATGATCGCCTTCTACGAATGATTACTCTCTACTAGCTGAGTCTCCCTTGGTTTTGTCGAAGACCACCCTCAACGGGCTGTCTTCAGTTTCGTCGGTGCGACAAATTGCCATTACTCCACGTCGCTAATTCTGTTAGATTTTTCTTAACAGGTAAGGAGGATGGCAATGTCTAGCTCGGAAAGATTAGGTGTTTTCGATATATCGGATGCAGAAGGGGTCAACGAGTCCGAACGGTTGCTGATGAGACTGTGTCGGAAGTCATTCTTGAGTTTGTGGGCCCATGCCAACCTGCACACCGACCAAGATATGCGCGATGGAAAAGGTAGCGCGAAGGAATTCGCAGACGTAATGGTGGTGTTTGGAGATGATGTTGTAATTTTTTCAGACAAGCACATTATCTACCAATCCGAAGTCGACACCTCCGTTGCGTGGAAACGGTGGTACAAACGTGCTGTATCGAGCTCTGCGAAACAGTTGTACGGTGCAAAAAGCTGGCTTGAGAGGTTTCCTCAAAGGATCTTTTTGGACTCAAAATGCACCCGGCCTCTTCCTGTGCAGATTCCCGACATTTCGAGGGTGCACTTTCATCTTGTTGCTATCACTCGCGGGAGTGCCGAGACTTGTGCGAAGCATTTTCCAGGTAGTGTTGGGTCACTCATGTAGTGGTCAACTAATCCCGGACACGACGTTAAGTTTTTCCTCGGCCTGCGCTGGTGCCAACCCATCGTTGAATTGATGAGGCCGAATCCAGTTGTAACGATGCATCAAAAAATGGCTGATATCGCGCTTTGCTTCCTGCGCAGCTCGATAGCCCACGGTCGGTATCCATTCTGTTTTCAAGCTGCGAAATACGCGTTCCATCGGTGCGTTATCCCAGCAGTTTCCTCGTCGACTCATGCTCTGGCGCATGCGGTATCGCCACAACCGCTGGCGAAAGAGTCGGCTTGCATATTGCGATCCCTGGTCCGAGTGGAATAGCAGATCCGAAGGCCTGCCACGCTGCTCGTAAGCCATATCCAGCGCTTTGATCACCAGCTCAGCGTCTGGCTTTTCCGACAGCGCCCAGCCCACGATCCGACGCGTACAAAGATCCAGGACGACAGCCAGGTAATGCCACTTTCCTTGCGCCCAAATGTAGGTGATATCGCCGCACCAGACTTGATTGGGCGCTGGCACGTCGAACTCGCGGTTCAATGTGTTCGGGATATCCAGTCTTTCTACTGTTGCTCGTTTGTAGGCATGGGAGCCGGGTTGTTTGCTGACTAAATCAAGCTCGCGCATCAAGCTGCGCACTTTGAATCGACCGATCTGCTCACCGTCTTCACGCATCAGCGACAGAATGCTGCGACTGCCCGCAGAGCTGCGACTTTGCGAGAACAGCTCACTGACGCGACTACGTAATCGAAGCCGTTCAACATCGGGCGTGCGGCGCCGCAGGCGCTGGGCGTAGTAACACGAGCGAGTGACGTCCAACACCTTGCACAGCCAATCAACCGGTTCATGGGCACTCAACTGGTCAATCAGCGCGAACGCTCGTGATCTTCCGACATCAAGAGCGCGGTAGCCTTTTTTAATATGGATTTCTCTCGCTCAAGCCGAGCGATCCGGGCCTCCAGCTCCTGAATTTTTTGCTGTTCCGGCGTCAGCGCCTTGCTCTGCGGGGTGATGCCTTTATGTTCTTTCTGAATCTGGTCAACCCAGCGGCGCAATGCTGACTCACCAATGCCGAGTGAACGGCTGGCTTCGATGTAGCTGTAGTTTTGTTTGAGCACGAGGTCGGCAGCCTCGCGCTTGAATTCAGGAGTAAAGGAGCGGCGTTGTTTGGTCATCTGACACCTCGATCTGGCGAGCATTCTCGCCTAAATGGGTGTCCGGTTTCATTAGACCACTACA
>Ga0207650_10000188_pt1 | contig 72046 bp, 69 predicted proteins | sample KBSS63metaG_FD_184325 | JGI IMG/M metagenome (GOLD analysis project Ga0207650, IMG submission 184325) | Switchgrass rhizosphere microbial communities from Kellogg Biological Station, Michigan, USA - KBS S6-3 metaG (SPAdes) (version 2) | ecosystem: Host-associated > Plants > Roots > Rhizosphere...
CTGTTGGGTGCCCCAGCGTTGTTCGCTGCTCGCGGCACCCAACAGGTACAGCGCGGTCATGGTGTCCAGGCTCAGCACCGAATCGGCGCCGCCGGCGATAGCGACCTCGACTTCACCCCGGCGGATCATCTGGAAGGCATTGCCGATGGCCTGGGAGGCCCCCGCGCAGGCGCTGCTGATATTGACCACCGGGCCTTCGCAACCGATGTCATCGGCAATCACCCGCGCCAGGCGGTCGTTGCTCTGGCGCAGCGAGTGGTCGGCATCGACCTGGTCGACCCTGGCCATCAAATGGCGCCACGCCGGTGGCGCATCCCGCTCGCTGGAGACGGTGAGCAGCATGTCCTGGATGCTGTGGGCCGGGGCGCCCGACGCACACAGTACCGCGGCATCGCGCAGTTGCTCGCGGGTCAGGCCACTGTCGGTAATGGCTTGGCTGGCCGCCACCCAACCCAATCGGCTGCGTTTTTCCAGGGGCATTTGCCAGGCGCGATGGCCTTGCAGGTAGTCGGGCAGCAGGCGGCTGTCCACGGCGGCCGCATAGCGTACCGGGAACGTCCCGTCCGCCACGCCTTCGGGTTGCCAGGGGCGGATGCAGTGCTCCCCGCGCAGCATCTGCGCCCACATCGATTGCCATTCGAAACCGAAGCCGGTCACGGCACCCATGCCGGTTATCACAATCCTTGGTGGGCTCATGCCTGTTTCTCCGTGGTTTCGTTGGCCAGTAATACGGCGCCCCAATGGCCTGCGCGGCTGTGATCGAGCAGCAGGGTGTAGCCATCGGCGTGATCGTGAAGCGCCAGGGCGATTTCGGTCAGCAAGGCGCTGGCCCCCAAGTCGCCAGTCATATGCCGGCTGCTGTGGAAAATCGCCTGGGTGTCTGCGAACAGAAGAGGCAGGAACGGCGTACCTGGCGCGGCGACAATCCGTGCGACGTCGCGCATGCCGAGTTTTTCCCTGGCTAATGTTTGCTGGACGACTCGCTGCGCCACGGCGCTCGACCGTTCGGGCGAGGCGCTGTAGCCACGGGCGAACCCGGCAATGCGCAATGCATGTGTGCCGTTTGCCGGTGGGCGCGAGGTCAGCAACAGCGCTGCCGCGCCTTCGCCGTAAAGGCTCGCGTCTGCCTGAGGCGGGCTTTGTGTGCTGTCGCGCAGATACAGCGCAGGCGAGAGGTTCGGGCTACTGCTGACCACGACAGCCGCATCGGCACGATCACCGGCGATCTGTTCAACCGCTTCGATCAGCGCATCGATCCCGGCATTGCTCTGTGAGCAGAAACCGCCCATGGGGCCGTGGCAATGCAGGGCTTCGGCCACGTAGGCCATGACGCTGCTGTTGAGCATCATCAGCGCATGCAGCGGCGGGGTATGCGCAAACAGTTGCGCGAGCAGCGCATCCGGTTGTTCGGCGATGGCCTGCACGGCCTCCCAACAGGAGCTGGGGCCATCCACTTCCGGAATGGCGGCCATCAGCGCAACCCGCTCGCCGGCGAGGTGCAAGTTATTCAGCGGGCCGGCCATACGACCGGCGCAATACAGCAGCCTGGCGCCCTGCGGTTCGACATTGCGTTGAATCTTGCGGTCGAACACCGTGGTCGGCAAACGCGGTACGGTCACTGGATAGGCCAACGGGCCTGGGGGGAAATCCAACACGTGGGCGACCGGCGCCGAGCCATGTAAGTCGGCGCACTCACTACCGGCGCTGTTGAACACGGATGCGGCGACCAGGTAGACGGGTTTTGCTTGAAGGCTGTTCATCTCATGCGTTTCCCAACACCAGCGAACTGTTGACGCCACCAAAACCGAACGAATTGGACAGCACCACCTTGATGGGCTGTTGCTGTGCTTCGGTCAGGAAGTTCAACTCAGGGAACTCGGCATTTGCCGGGTCATAGTTAAGGGTGGGCAACGCCACGCCTTGCTGCAGGGTCATCAATGACAACACCGCCTCGATGGCGCCGCTGGCCGCCAGCGAGTGGCCAATCGCCGATTTGTTGGCGGTAAACGTCATCGTGCTTGCGGCCGCGCCGAACACACGCTCGATGGCCAGTGCTTCACTGCGATCGTTCGCCTGGGTCGAGGTGCCATGGGTATTGACGTGGTCCACGGCGTCGCGGCTCAGGCCGGCACTGGCAAGGGCGGCGTTCATGCAGTGGGCGTAGTGGCTGCCATCGCGGCTGCTGGAGGTGATCTTCTGTGCTTCGCAATAATTGGCGTAGCCCAAGACCCGGCCGAGGGCGCGGGCCTTGCGTCGTTCGGCATGTTCCCTGGACTCGAGCACGAGCATCGCCGCGCCTTCGCCGAGGACGAACCCGCAGCGGTCATTCATGAACGGGCGACTCTGTTGCTCGGGTGCGAGGTCGGCACGCTGGCAAATCGCACCCAGGCCGTCGAAGCTGTAGTAGGACAATTCGTGGGCCATCAACTCGACGGCGCCGCAGATGGCCACGTCGATGTCGCCGCGCGCGATGGCGCGAAACGCGCTGCCGATCGCCATGGTTCCGGCCGCGCAGGCGTCGGAGTGGGTGCTGATATGGTCGCGAATGCCGAGCAGGCGGGCGATGTGGACCGTCTGCTGGTCGATCCGCCGAGCGAATGGGCCACCCACCAGGGTGTGGTTGTCCAGGTAGCGATCCAGGTCGACGCTGCCGGTGGCGTCCATATGGCGACTGGCTTCTTGCAGGTCACGGCTCACGCAATGCTTGTTGGCGCCGAGGAACACGCCGCTGGCCACGCGGGAAAAATCGGCGGCAACCAGGCCTGCCTGCTGCAGCGCCTGCCGGGCGACGAACTCGGCGAGCAGGCTCTGGCGCGGTAGCGTTGTTGCATCCACCGCCACCTGCGCGGCCATGGCCTGCCACTGCGCGTGGTCGATATAACCGGCGGCGCTCACCGCGAAGCCCAGTTCGGCAAACACCGGATGTTGACGGATACACGAACGCTTGCCACGGATGTGTGCAAACAGCGTTGCAGCATCCAGTGCCGTGGGGGCTACCAGCCCGTAGCCCGTGACTAAAACCTCTCGCGGCCCCATGAGCAAACTCCTAGACCGCTTGCGGCAAACGCGACGCGGCAAATTGCTCCACCAGGTGGCGAGAAATTTCATCGCCCTCCATCGGCGTCAAGCGCGCACTGCAACCGCAACACACGACTTGGCTACGCTCATTGAGACGGGCCTGGTCGGCGGCACACTCGGGGCAGGTCGCGGGCAAGTAGTTGAACATGCGGTAGCACTGCTCGGCCCAGTTGCGCACGGTCGTGGCCGCGAACACATCCGCCGGCTGCATGCCGCTGCGCAACTGTCCGGGGGTAAACGCGCTCAGGCTGTGTTCCAGAAGCTCCACGCCGGCCTGCGTGATGCGGCCTTTCTCGACCAGCCCGCTGACATCGCCAAACACCGCGACCGCATGGTCGAGTACGCTGGTCTTGGGCAGCGTGCAGCCGTAGTGGCGGCCGAGCTGAAAACTCAGGTCGACGATATCCAGCGAGTCGGCACTCAGGTCTTCCACGATGCTGCTGTGCTCATTTACATCGGCGGCATCCATCACCAGTAGCTGTGCGAGGATTTCGCGGGTGGTGGTAATGACGCTGTCCAAGTCCAATGGATTGTTCAAAGGTTATGTCCCTATAACGCGTAAATGAGAGGGGTGTGAGCAGTGACCCTGACGGGATTTGCTTGAGGTGTTTTTGAAGGCGGGGGAGCGTAAACCCTCCTGCGAGGGGGAGAGTCAATGTGCCATTATTTTTTTTTGCTGAGCAGGCGCAGGTGTCATGGCCAGATTAGGCTTTTGAATCCATTCGATATTCTGTAGCCTTGCGCAGCTTCACCTTTACCCGTGCTTGATGAACACGATCACTTCGTCCGGCGGCGCCCGAAGGGCTCCAGAGCCGGTGGTAAACTCGACTTTCGCGCAACTGCGCCTGCAGGTCTTGCGAATATGACGCACATTTCCGAACGCCTACTGGTTCAAGCCCATCTCGACGCCAAGCAGCCCAAGGCCCTCAGCGCCGACGAAGAGGCGAGCCTGCGCGCCGCCATCGCCGCCGAGCTCAAGGCTCAGGACGCGGTGCTGGTGGCCCACTTCTATTGCGACCCGGTGATTCAGGCCCTGGCCGAAGAAACCGGCGGCTGTGTCTCCGACTCCCTGGAAATGGCCCGCTTCGGCGCCGCCCACCCGGCCAAGACCGTACTGGTCGCCGGCGTGCGTTTCATGGGTGAGACCGCCAAGATCCTCACACCCGACAAACGCATCCTCATGCCCACTCTGGAAGCCACGTGCTCGCTGGACCTGGGCTGCCCGGTGGATGAGTTTTCGGCATTCTGCGACCAGCATCCCGAGCGCACCGTGGTGGTCTACGCCAACACCTCGGCTGCGGTCAAAGCCCGGGCCGACTGGGTGGTGACCTCCAGCTGCGCGCTGGAAATCGTCGAAAGCCTGATGGACAACGGCGAGACCATCATCTGGGGCCCGGACAAACACCTGGGCACTTATATCCAGCGCCAGACCGGTGCCGACATGTTGCTGTGGGACGGTGCGTGCATCGTGCACGAAGAGTTCAAGTCCAAGCAGTTGGAAGACATGAAGGCGCTGTACCCGGATGCGGCCATTCTGGTGCATCCCGAATCCCCGACCTCGGTGATCGAGCTCGCCGATGCGGTGGGCTCCACCAGCCAGTTGATCGCTGCGGCGCAACGCTTACCGAACAAGACCTTCATCGTGGCGACCGACCGCGGCATCTTCTACAAGATGCAGCAGCTCTGCCCGGACAAGGTTTTCGTGGAAGCGCCTACGGCGGGCAACGGTGCTGCGTGCCGCAGTTGCGCGCATTGCCCGTGGATGGCGATGAACACGCTGGAGCGCACGTTGCAGTGCCTGCGTGAGGGCAGCAATGAGATCTTCGTCGAACCGTCGGTGATCCCGCATGCCGTGCGGCCGCTCAAGCGCATGCTGGACTTTACCCAGGCCGCACGTCTGAAGCTGGCCGGCAACGCCTGAGCCGAAACGGGCTCGGTCAAACCGGTGGGCAGGGGTTACTTCTTTTGCTTTGGGACGCGCACCAGTTGCGTGTCCGAATAGATGTCATGCCAGCTGCGTTTGTGCTTATCAAACAGCGACCAGATAAACCCCAACCCCACGCACAGCCACGACGCAATCGACACCACAAAGCGCAACAGTGCCTGCCACAGGCTGATGCGTGAGCCGTCGGCGTTCTGCACGCGTACCCCCCACACCTGCATGCCCAAGGTCTGACCCGAGTGGGTCCAGAACTTGGCGAAGAAGCCAAACAGCACGAACAACAGAATCGTCGACAGCAGCGGATCGCCGTCCAAGGCGCCGGACTCGGTGAGGGTGCGCATCCTGGCTTCGCCGACGAACGCGATCCATACCAGCTTGTAGATAAACGCGGTGACGATCAGCAGTGCGGTGCACAGCAGCAAATCATAGAACATCGCTGCCAGGCGACGGCCCAGGCCAACGGCGGGAAATTCGCCTTGGGGGCTCAGCAGGGGTTTGGACATGGCAGGGCTCTCTGGAGAAAACACGCAGTTTACGGAATCGCGCCCATAAAAAAGCCCCTGATGTCATATCAGGGGCTTTTTGTCGCAGGTAGAGATCAGGCTTCCGCTTGTACTTCGTCAGCCTGCATGCCTTTTTGGCCTTGCACGGCAACGAAGGTCACTTTCTGGCCTTCTTTCAGGCTCTTGAAACCGTTGCCCTGGATAGCGCGGAAATGCACGAACAGATCCGGACCGCTTTCTGGCGTGATAAAACCAAACCCTTTCTCGTCGTTGAACCATTTAACGGTACCGCTCTGACGTGTAGACATTGTCTTCTTTCCTTTGACACTAAAATTAATGACAGCCCCTTTCACATGAAAGAGTACTGGGCTGGGTTGCAGGAAAGTAAGAGACGTCGAACGGGTTGTAGCGCAACTACTTCAGCTACTGCCCAGGTCCAGGTTCCAAGCGACCCATGCAAACACAGTGGGCAAACTCTACGCCAACTAATATGAAAAAAACAAGCCCCGCCAAACCCCAGGTTTTGCTCGGTTTCATGAGATTGGGTTGAATAATATGGAACGGACTTATTCGATAGAGTTAGTCACTTGTTATAGGGAAAACCCTATAACAATGACTATCGCTACTGCACTGTTTTATGGCGGTTGCGTTACAGATTAGTGCACGTTAACGCAACCGCGTTACTTATAGGAACAGTCAGCCACGGAAGTAACGTTGCGGCACGAATGGCATTTTACTTACACGAAGAGGCACCTTTTTCCCACGCACCAACGCAGCGACTTCGGTATCCAAGGCGGTGAATGCGCTGTCCAGGTAGCCCATGGCAAGCGGGCCGCCCAGGCTCGGACCAAAGCCGCCGCTGCACACGCTGCCGATCACCGTGCCATGTTCGTCGACGATTTCCGCGCCCTCCCGCACGGGCGTGCGCTCTTGCGGCAGCAGGCCCACGCGCTTGCGGCCGACGCCGGCTTGCTGCTGGGTGAAGATCCGGTCGGCGCCAGGGAAACCGCCGGCACGCGCCCCGTCGGCACGGCGCGCCTTGGAGATTGCCCACAACAGGCTGGCTTCGATCGGCGTGGTGTCGGTGTTCATGTCGTGGCCGTACAGGCACAGGCCAGCTTCAAGGCGCAGCGAGTCGCGGGCGCCCAGGCCGATGGCCTGTACTTCGGTCTCGGCCAGCAGGCTGCGGGCCAGGCTTTCGGCGCTGGCGGCAGGCACGGAGATCTCAAAACCGTCTTCGCCGGTGTAACCCGAGCGGCTCACGTAGCAGTCCACGCCCAGCAGACGCAACGCGGCGAACTGCATGAACGTCATCTTGCTGACCTCCGGCGCCAGGCGCGCCAGCACCTTCACCGCCAACGGGCCTTGCAGGGCCAGCAGCGCGCGCTCTTCGAACAGCGGCTCGATGGTGCATTGGTCGCCAATGTGCTTGCGCAGGTGTGCCAGGTCCTGATCCTTGCAGGCGGCGTTGACCACCAGGAACAGCTCATCGTTACCCAGGTTGGCGACCATCAGGTCATCGAGGATGCCGCCTTGTTCGTTGGTGAACATGGCGTAGCGCTGCATGCCCACCGGCAGGTCGAGAATGTCGACAGGCACCAGGGTTTCCAAGGCTTTGGCGGCGTTGGCGCCGGTCAGGCGGATCTGGCCCATGTGGGACACGTCGAACAACCCGGCCTGGTCACGGGTGTGTTGGTGTTCCTTCATCACGCCCAGCGGGTACTGCACCGGCATGTCGTAGCCGGCGAAGGGCACCATGCGTGCGCCCAACTCGAGGTGCAGAGCGTGCAAGGGGGTTTTCAACAGGGTTTCGGTGGACATGTTCAGCTCCTGAAAAACGTGCCGGCGCGCCTTGAGGCGTCAGCACTCGATAATGTTGACCGCCAAACCGCCACGGGCGGTTTCCTTGTATTTGCTTTTCATATCGGCGCCGGTCTGGCGCATGGTGCGGATGACCTTGTCGAGGGATACGAAGTGCTGCCCATCCCCGCGCAAGGCCATGCGCACTGCATTGATCGCCTTGACCGAACCCATCGCGTTGCGCTCGATGCAGGGCACCTGCACCAGCCCGCCTATCGGGTCGCAGGTCAGGCCCAGGTTGTGTTCCATGCCGATTTCGGCGGCGTTTTCCACTTGGGACACGCTGCCGCCCAACACCTCGCACAAGGCGCCCGCGGCCATGGAACAGGCCACGCCGACTTCGCCCTGGCAGCCGACTTCGGCACCCGAGATCGAGGCGTTTTCCTTGTACAAAATACCGATGGCGGCGGCGGTGAGCAGGAAACGCACCACGCCGTCTTCGTTCGCACCTGGGATAAAGCGCATGTAGTAATGCAGTACCGCCGGGATGATTCCCGCCGCACCGTTGGTAGGCGCCGTGACCACGCGGCCGCCGTTGGCGTTTTCTTCGTTGACGGCCAGGGCGTACAGGTTGACCCAGTCGAGCACCGATAATGGATCGCGCAGCGCCGACTCCGGGTTCTTGCATAACTGGCGATGCAGGGCCGCCGCGCGCCGCTTGACCTTCAAGCCCCCCGGCAAGATCCCTTCATTGCGGCAGCCCGCATCTACGCAGTCCTGCATCACTTGCCAGATGTTCAACAGGCCGCTACGGGTTTGCGCTTCCGGGCGCCACGCACTTTCGTTGGTCAGCATCACCTGGCTGATGGACAGCCCGTAAGTGGTGCAATGGCCGAGCAAGTCTTTGGCGTGCTTGAACGGGAAGGTCAGGGGCGTGGCGTCCTCGACAATCCGGTCGGCGCCGGCGGCGTCTTCGTCGACCACAAACCCACCGCCGACCGAGTAGTACTCGCGGCTGCGGACCTGGATACCCGCGCCATCGAAGGCACGGAAAATCATGCCGTTGGGGTGGTAGGCGAGGGGTTTGCGGATCATCGCCAGGTGTTCTTTCTCGTTGAACGCAATGCTGTGTTCGCCGAGCAGGTTCAAGCGGCCGCTGCTGCGCATCGCCAGGAGGCGCGCGGCGACGGTTTCAGTGTTTACGGTGTCCGGGTGTTCGCCTTCCAGGCCGAGCAGCACGGCCTTGTCGCTGCCGTGGCCTTTGCCGGTGGCGCCCAGCGACCCGTAGAGTTCCACCTTGATGCCGGTGGTGGCGCTCAACAGGTTGTCGCGCTTGAGGCCCTCGACAAAACGAGCGGCGGCGCGCATAGGGCCGACGGTGTGGGAACTGGAGGGGCCGATGCCAATCTTGAACAGGTCGAACACGCTTAACGACATGAGTGGTTCTCCGGTTTCTTATTATTGATCGGGTGTACTGGGCTTAAGTGTGGGAGGGGGCAAGCCCCCGCCCACATTTGATCGAGTTGACCCTTGAGTTAGGCGTAGCTCTCGATCGATGGGCATGCGCAGACGAGGTTGCGATCGCCGAACACGTTGTCGACCCGGCCCACCGGCGGCCAGTACTTGCCTTCGACCAGCGACGCAACCGGGTACACCGCTTGCTCACGGCTGTACGGGTGGCTCCATTCGCCTACCAGTTCGGCGGCGGTATGCGGCGCGTTCTTGAGTGGGTTGTCGTCCTTGTCCAGGGTGCCGTTTTCCACCGCGCGGATCTCTTCGCGAATGGCGACCATTGCGTCGCAGAAGCGGTCCAGTTCTTCCTTGGACTCACTTTCGGTCGGCTCGATCATCAGCGTGCCCGCCACCGGGAACGACATGGTCGGTGCGTGGAAGCCGAAGTCGATCAGGCGCTTGGCCACGTCATCCACGCTGATGCCGCTGCTGTCCTTGAGCGGGCGCAGGTCGAGGATGCATTCATGCGCCACCAGGCCGTTGCTGCCGGTGTAAAGCACCGGGTAGTGCTCTTCGAGGCGACGGGAAATGTAGTTGGCATTCAGGATCGCCAACTGCGAAGCGCGCTTGAGGCCCGCGCCGCCCATCATGCTGATGTACATCCAGGTGATCGGCAAAATGCTCGCGCTGCCGAACGGTGCGGCGCACACCGCGCCCTCCTTGCGTTGCATGGCCGCATGGCCTGGCAGGAACGGCGCCAGATGCGACTTGACGCCGATCGGGCCAACGCCCGGGCCGCCACCGCCGTGGGGAATGCAGAAGGTCTTGTGCAGGTTGAGGTGGGATACATCGCCGCCGAACTTGCCCGGTGCGCAGAGGCCGACCATCGCGTTCATGTTGGCGCCATCGATGTACACCTGGCCGCCGTGGTCGTGGATGATCGCGCAGATCTCGCGGATGCCTTCCTCGAACACGCCGTGGGTGGACGGATAGGTGATCATCAGCGCGGCGAGGTGTTCGCGATGCTCGATGGCCTTGGCGCGCAGGTCTTCGATGTCGACGTTGCCACGCGCGTCGCATGCGGTCACCACCACACGCATGCCGGCCATGTTGGCGGTGGCCGGGTTGGTGCCGTGGGCCGACGATGGGATCAGGCAGATGTCGCGACGTTCTTCGCCACGGCTGTGGTGATAGGCACGAATGGCCAGCAGGCCGGCGTATTCACCCTGGGAACCGGCGTTCGGCTGCAGGGAGATCGCGTCGTAACCGGTGGCCGCGCAGAGCATGGCTTCCAGGTCGGAGGTCAGTTGCTGGTAACCGGCGCTTTGCTCGGCGGGGGCGAACGGGTGCAGGGCACCGAATTCGGCCCAGGTCACCGGGATCATTTCGCTGGCGGCGTTGAGCTTCATGGTGCAGGAGCCCAGCGGGATCATGGTGCGGTCCAGCGCCAGGTCTTTGTCCGCCAGCTTGCGCAGGTAGCGCATCAGCTCGGTTTCCGAGTGGTAGCGGTTGAACACCGGGTGGCTGAGGATCGGCGACTGGCGCAGCAGCGCGGCCGGCAAGGTGCTTTCAGTGTGGGCGAAAACCGGCAGGGCCTTGCCGTCGGCGAAGATCGCCCACAGGGTTTCGATATCGGCCTGGGTGGTGGTTTCGTCCACCGACAGGCCGACACGCTCGGCATCCACCACACGCAGGTTGATGCGCTGGGCGCGGGCCTTGTCGTGCAGGGCCGCGGTGTGGGCGCCGGTGTTGAGGGTGAGGGTGTCGAAGAAGTGTGCTTGTTCGACCTTCAGGCCCAGGGCGGTCAAGCCCTTCGCCAGGATTGCCGTCAGCTGATGAATACGCTGGGCGATCTGGGTCAAGCCTTCAGGCCCGTGATACACGGCGTACATGCTGGCGATATTGGCGAGCAGCACTTGGGCGGTGCAGATGTTGCTGGTGGCTTTCTCGCGGCGGATATGTTGCTCGCGGGTCTGCATGGCCAGGCGCAGGGCCGGCTTGCCGAAACGGTCGACGGACACACCGACCAGGCGGCCCGGCATGTCGCGCTTGAACGCATCCTTGGTGGAGAAGTACGCCGCGTGCGGGCCACCAAAGCCCAGCGGCACGCCGAAGCGTTGCGCGCTGCCGATGGCCACGTCGGCGCCGAACTCACCCGGTGGGGTCAGCAGGGTCAGGGCCAGCAGGTCGGCGGCCACGGCCACCAGGGCGTTGGCGGCGTGGAAGCGTTCGGTCAGCTCGCGGTAGTCGAACACGTCACCGTTGCTCGCCGGGTATTGCAGCAGGGCGCCGAAAAAGGCGCTCACGTCGCTCAACTCGCGCTCATCGCCCACCACTACATCGATGCCCAGCGGCTCGGCACGCGTGCGCAGCACATCGAGGGTTTGCGGGTGGCTGTGTACGGAGGCGAAGAACGCGTTGCTGCTTTTGTTCTTGCTCAGGCGCTTGCAGAAGGTCATGGCCTCGGCGGCGGCGGTGGCTTCATCGAGCAAGGATGCGTTGGCGATCGGCAGGCCGGTGAGGTCGCTGATCAGGGTCTGGAAGTTCAGCAGCGCTTCCAGGCGGCCTTGGGAAATCTCCGGCTGGTAGGGGGTGTAGGCGGTGTACCAGGCCGGGTTTTCCAGTAGGTTGCGCAGGATCGGCGACGGTGTGTGGCAGTTGTAGTAGCCCTGCCCGATGTAGGTCTTGAACAGTTGGTTCTGGCTGGCGATAGCCTTGATCTTGGCCAGCGCCTGGGCTTCGCTCAGGCCGTCTTCGAGGCCGAGCACACTGGTGCCCTTGATGCTTTCCGGGATCACGCTGGCGCTCAAGGCTTCGAGGGAATCAAAGCCCAGGCTTGCGAGCATCTGCTGCTCGTCTGCCTGGCGCGGGCCGATGTGGCGGGCGATGAATTCGTTGGCGGTGCTCAAATTAATACTCATGGCGCGCTCCTCAGGCTTCAGCGTTGGCTTTGATCAGGCGGTCGTACGCATCCTGATCCAACAGCTTAGCCACTGCACTGGCATCGGCCGGTTTAAAACGGAAGAACCAGCCTTCGCCCATCGGGTCTTCGTTGACCCGCTCCGGGCTGGCGTCGAGTTTGTCGTTCACTTCCAGTACTTCGCCGTCCAGCGGCATGTATACACCGCTGGCGGCTTTGACCGACTCCACGGTGGACGCTTCAGCGCCCTTGCCGTAGACCTGCAGCTCAGGCAGTTGCACGAAAACCACATCGCCCAGCGCGTTCTGCGCAAAAGCGGTAATGCCTACGGTAACGCTGCCGTCAGCTTCGGCGCGCAGCCATTCGTGATCTTCAGTGAAACGCAACTCGCTCATGGAAACTCCTCAGGGCCAGAATCGTCTGGTGGGCGGGATTGGAATAATGAGGAGTTGCTAAGCAAAATCGCGGCCAATGTTATTAATTCCTTATAATTCAAGAAGTTAATAAAAATGGTTATGAGGTTATACGGCTGCGCTGTAGCGATTTCGCTACAGCTGGGCCTTGGAAAAAAAGCCTATGTGGATCAAAGCCTTGCATGGCGCGCAAAAAGCAGGGTTGTAGCGATATCGTTACGCTGTAGCGCTTTCAGTACACGGGATGTCGTTCCTGGACCAAAAATGCGGTCAATGTGGGAGGGGGCTTGTATTTCAGGTTTAGAGCCCATTCCCTTTGGAATCAGGGCTTGCCGGGTATGCCGTACTTGCGCAATCGATGGGCAATGGCGGTGTGCGAGGTCTGTAACCGGCTGGCCAGCTGGCGGGTCGAGGGGTAGCTGGTGTAGAGCTTTTCCAGCAGGTCGCGCTCGAAGTCTTCCATGGCCTGTTCCAGGCTGTCGATTTCGCCGTCGTTCTGGCGCGCAACCGAGGTGCCGGCGATGTCCAGGTCGCCGATGTCCACCAGGCTGCTTTCGCAAATGGCGGCGGCGCGGAAGATCACGTTCTGCAACTGGCGCACATTGCCCGGCCAGCGGTTGCCCAGCAGCGCCGGGTAAGTGCCGGGTGCCAGGCGGCAGACGGGGCGCTGGATCTGCGCACAGGCCTGCTGCATGAAGTAGCGGGCCAGCAGCAAGATGTCCTGGCCGCGTGCGCGCAGGGGCGGTACTTCGACGTTGAGGACGTTGAGGCGATAAAACAGGTCTTCGCGGAAGGTGCCTTCGCTGACCATTTTTTCCAGGTCGCGGTGAGTGGCGCTGAGAATGCGCACATTGACTTTCACTTCACGGTCGCCGCCCACCCGGCGAAAGCTGCCGTCATTGAGAAACCGCAGCAGCTTGGCCTGCAGGTACGGCGACATCTCGCCGATCTCATCGAGGAACACCGTGCCCTGGTTGGCCAGTTCCATCAGCCCTGGCTTACCGCCGCGCTGGGCGCCGGTGAAGGCGCCCGGTGCGTAGCCGAACAGCTCGCTCTCGGCGAGGTTCTCCGGCAGCGCCGCGCAGTTCAATGCCAGAAACGGCGCACTGTGCCGCGTGCTGATGGCATGGCAGGCACGCGCCACCAACTCTTTGCCGGTACCGGTCTCGCCCTGGATCAACAACGGTGCATCCAGGGCCGCCACCCGCTGCGCACGCGCCTTGAGGGTGCGAATGACCGGGGACTCGCCGAGCAGCGCATCAAAGCCTTCGGCATGGTCATGGTGCAACGCCGACAGTTGTTCGCCGATACGGTTGGGTTGGTACAGGGTCAGCAGGGCGCCGGCGTCGGTGATCGGCGTGGCGTCCAGCAGCAAGGTCTGGCCGTTGACGCTGATCTCGCGCAGCGGCAAACGAAAGCCGTTTTCCAGCAAGGTCTCCAGCAGCGCGAGGTCGTTGAACAGCTCGGCGATACTTTCGCCGGCCGGTTCGCGCCCGTACAGGGCGATCAACGCCGGGTTGGCCAACAGAATCTTGCCCGCGCTGTCCAGGGCCAGCACCGGGTCGGTCATGGCGGCCAGCAGGGCGTCGAGTTGCAGGTGGCGGCGTTGGCCGGGAAGGATGTCCACCACCGTCACCGCTTGTACGCCGTGCACGCTGAACAGGGCATCGCGCAGTTCTTCCAGCACCTCGGCGCTGAGGGTCGGGGCGTCGATGTAGACGTTGGGCGGCACCATTTCCACCGCATCCAGGTTGAGATTGCGCCCACCGAGCAAGGCCAGGACTTCCTGGGTAATGCCGACGCGGTCGATGAAGCTGACGTGGATACGCATGCAGTGGCTGACGATTCTGGGGAGCGAGAGGCGGCAAGTATGCCTTGACGCGAGGCACAGGTGAAATCTGACAAATAATGGAGATCAAAATGTGGGAGGGGGCTTGCTCCCTCCCACATTTGAACACTGTTGTGTCAGTGCAAACGCATCACGCCAGGTGTTCGGGCTTGACCGGGTCCCCGGATTTCATGTCCAACTGATGCCGCACATCTTCAAACATCAGATCGTAGTGCTTGTGGTCCGATCCCACGCTGCTGTGGGTTTTGGGGATACCGTATTTCTCGACAATCCGGGTCACGTTGCTGGCGAAGTTGTAGGCCTGATCCTTGGGCAGAAAGAACGTTTCCTTCATGTCCTTGCCCTGGACGCTGCCATGCAGGGTGAATTGCATGCCTTTGCCCTCGCTTTTATCCGTGACGACTTCGTAGTCCAGGCACAGGTCGTAGCTGACGTCGTCCTTGTTCAGCGCATGTCGCTCGATATGCAGGTGACCGGGTTCAAAGGTGGCCATAGGCGAATCTCCTCTACTTCACAGATAGGTGATGCCAGGTGTTGCCGTGCTGATGCGGGTACCGGCGCTGCCCTGGACGATGGCTTCGATGTCCGAGAGTGAACCGATCACCGCGGTTTTGCCAGTCTGGCGGGCGAACTCGCAGGCGGCTTGCACCTTGGGCCCCATGGAGCCGGCGGCGAAACCGAGGTCTTCCATGGCGTCGGGGTGGGCCTGGGCGATGGCCTTTTGGGTTGGCTTGCCGAAGTCGATAAATGCGGCGCTGACGTCGGTGGCGATCACCAGCAAATCGGCGTCCAGTTGCGCGGCCAGCAAGGACGAGCACAGGTCCTTGTCGATCACGGCTTCAATGCCTTGGAGTTTGCCGTCTTCGCCATACATCGTCGGGATGCCGCCGCCGCCGGCGCAGATCACGATGGCTTTTTTCTCCAGCAGCCATTTGATCGGGCGGATTTCGAAGATGCGTTTCGGGCGCGGGCTGGCGACCACGCGCCGGTATTTGTCGCCATCCGGGGCGATGGCCCAGCCTTTTTCGGCGGCGAGTTTTTCCGCTTCGGCCTTGGTGTATACCGGGCCGATCGGCTTGGTGGGGTTCTGGAAGGCGGGGTCGTTGGCGTCGACTTCCACTTGGGTGAGCACGGTGGCGAAGGGCACTTCAACGTCCAGCAGGTTGCCCAGTTCCTGTTCGATGATGTAGCCGATCATGCCTTCGGTTTCGGCGCCCAATACGTCCAGTGGGTAGGGCGAAACGCTGGTATAGGCCGCCGCCTGCAACGACAGCAGGCCGACCTGGGGGCCATTGCCGTGGGCGATCACCAGTTCGTTGCCGGGGTGGATCCTGGCGATCTGTTGGGTAGCGACGCGGATATTGGCGCGTTGGTTGTCCGCCGTCATGGGTTCACCACGGCGGAGCAGGGCGTTGCCGCCCAGGGCTACGACGATGCGCATAAGGAATGTCCTTCTAAGATTTATCGTTGTGAACACAGGAAAAATGTGGGAGGGCGCAAGCCCCCTCCCACATTGATTGCGTTCCTGCAGTAAAAGTTAGATATCCGCCAGTGCCGACACCAGGATCGCCTTGATGGTATGCATGCGGTTTTCCGCCTGCTCAAAGGCGATGTTGGCCGGCGACTCGAACACTTCTTCGGTCACTTCCACGCCATTGGCCAGGTTCGGATAGCGTGCGGCGATGTCTTTGCCGACCTTGGTTTCGCTGTTATGGAACGCCGGCAGGCAGTGCATGAATTTCACCCGGGGGTTGCCCGAGGCTTTCATCATCTTGGCGTTGACCTGGTACGGCAGCAGTTGCTCGATGCGCTCGTCCCACGCTTCCACGGGCTCACCCATGGATACCCAGATGTCGGTGTGGATGAAGTCCACGCCCTTCACCGCCTCGGCAGGGTCTTCGGTGATGGTGATGCGTGCGCCGCTCTCTTCGGCGAACGCCTGGCATTGCTTGATGAAATCTTCGTGTGGCCACAGGGCTTTCGGCGCGCCGATGCGCACGTCCATGCCGAGCTTGGCGCCGATCATCAGCAGCGAGTTGCCCATGTTGTAGCGGGCGTCGCCCAGGTAGGCGTAGCTGATGTCATGCAGCGGCTTGTCGCTGTGTTCGCGCATGGTCAGGGTGTCGGCGATCATTTGGGTGGGGTGGAATTCGGCGGTAAGGCCGTTGAACACCGGCACGCCGGCGAACTTGGCCAGCTCTTCGACGATTTCCTGTTCGAAACCACGGTATTCAATGGCGTCGAACATGCGCCCGAGCACACGGGCAGTGTCTTTCATGCTCTCTTTGTGGCCGATCTGCGACGATACCGGGTCGATGTAGGTGACGTGCGCACCTTGGTCATGGGCCGCTACTTCGAAGGCGCAACGGGTGCGCGTCGAGGTTTTTTCGAAGATCAACGCGATGTTCTTGCCTTGCAGGTGCGGACGCTCGGTGCCGGTGTATTTGGCGCGCTTGAGGTCGCGGGACAGGTCCAGCAGGTAGTTCAGCTCGCGGGTGGTGTGGTGCATCAGCGACAGCAGGCTGCGGTTGCGCATGTTGAAAGCCATGATGGATCTCCTTAATAGTCGATAGGGTCGCGGACGATCGGGCAGGTCATGCAGTGGCCGCCGCCACGGCCGCGGCCGAGTTCACCGGCGCTGATGGTGATGACTTCCACGCCCGCCTTGCGCAATAGGGTGTTGGTGTAGGTGTTGCGGTCGTAGCCGATCACCACGCCCGGTTCCACGGCCACCACGTTGTTGCCGTCGTCCCACTGCTCGCGCTCGGCGGCGAAGCTGTTGCCGCCGGTCTCGACCACACGCAGGGCCTTGAGGTTGAGGGCTGCGGCCACGGTGTCGAGGAAGTTGGTTTTCTCGCGCTGGATGTCGATGCCGTGCGGCTTGCTGTCGTCAGGGCGCAGGGTGAACGGGACGATCTGGTTGACCACTTCCGGGAAGACGGTCACCAGGTCGCGGTCGCAGAAGCTGAACACGGTGTCCAGGTGCATCGCCGCGCGGGATTTGGGCAGGCCGGCAACGATCACGCGTTCCACGGCTTTGTTCTTGAACAGGTTGCGCGCCAATTGGCCGATGGCTTGGTGGGACGAGCGCTCACCCATGCCGATCAACACCACGCCGTTGCCAATCGGCATCACGTCACCGCCTTCCAGCGTGGCGGCACCGTGTTCCTGGTCGGAGTCGCCGTACCAGATCTGGAAGTCGGCGTTGGTGAACTCGGGGTGGAATTTATAGATGGCGCTGGCCAGCAGGGTTTCCTGGCGTCGCGCCGGCCAGTACATCGGGTTGAGCGTCACGCCGCCATAGATCCAGCAGGTGGTGTCGCGGGTGAACTGGGTGTTGGGCAGCGGCGGCAGAATGAAACTGGCGTGGCCGAGGAAATCGCGGAACATCTCGATGGTTTTGCCACCGAAGCTGCTCGGCAGGTCATCGGCCGACACGCCGCCGATCAGGAACTCGGCGATCTTGCGCGGCTCCAGGCTGCGCAGCCACGAGCCGACTTCATCGACCAGGCCCAGGCCCACCGTATTGGCGGTGATCTTGCGTTGCAGTATCCAGTCCAGCGCCTCGGGGATTGCGACGATGTCGGTCAGCAGGTTGTGCATTTCCAGCACATCAATGTCCCGCTCGCGCATCTTGGTCACAAAGTCGAAATGATCGCGCTTGGCCTGGGCCACCCACAACACGTCATCGAACAGCAATTCATCGCAATTGTTGGGGGTCAGCCGCTGGTGGGCCAAGCCTGGGGAACACACCATGACTTTGCGCAGTTTGCCGGCTTCGGAATGTACGCCGTACTTCACTTTTTCCGTGGTCATTACAGATCCTCCAGTCAGAATTACAGAGTCAGGAAGCCGTCGTAGAGCCCATAGGCCGCCACCAGGGCGCCAATGACCACTGCGGCGAAAATCAGCTTCTCGACAGGGGTGAAAATCGGTTTGCCCAGTTCATGCTTGGCCTTGGCGAACAGGATCGCGCCGGGCGCATACAGCAGGGCGGAGAGCAGCAGGTATTTGGTGCCGCCGGCGTAGAGCAGCCACACCGCGTAGATCAGCGCGATGGCGCCGATGAACAGGTCTTTGCGGCGCTCCTTGAGGGCGTTTTCGTAGGTTTCGCCGCGTACCGCCAGCAGCAGGGCATAGGCCGCCGACCACAGGTAGGGCACCAGGATCATCGAGGTGGCGAGGTAGATCAGCGACAGGTAAGTGCTGGCGGAAAACAGCGTGATCACCAGGAACACCTGCACCATGGCGTTGGTCAGCCACAGGGCGTTGGCCGGCACATGGTTGGCGTTTTCCTTGCGCAGGAACTCCGGCATGGTGTGGTCCTTGGCTGCGGCGAACATGATCTCCGCACACAGCAGCACCCACGACAGCAGCGCACCCAGCAACGAAATGATCAAGCCGACGCTGATCAACACCGCGCCCCAGTGGCCCACCACATGCTCCAGCACGGCAGCCATCGACGGGTTCTGCAATTTGGCCAGTTCAGGTTGGGTCATGATGCCCAGCGACAGCACGTTCACCAGCATCAGGAACAGCAGCACGGTGATAAAGCCGATCACGGTGGCCTTGCCCACGTCGCTGCGTTTTTCGGCGCGGGCCGAAAAGATGCTCGCCCCTTCGATACCGATGAACACCCACACAGTCACCAGCATCATGTTGCGCACCTGGTTCATCACGCTGCCCAGGTCCGGGTTTTTCACGCCCCAGATATCTGCGGTGAAGATGTCCAGCTTGAACGCGAACACTGCGATCAACACGAACAGCACCAGCGGCACAACCTTGGCTACGGTGGTCACCAGGTTGATGAACGCCGCTTCCTTGATCCCGCGCAGCACCAGAAAATGCACGGCCCACAGCAACACCGAAGCGCCGATCACGGCAGCCGGGGTGTTGCCTTCGCCGAAGATCGGGAAAAAGTAACCGAGGGTGCTGAACAGCAACACGAAGTAACCGACGTTACCCAGCCAGGCACTGATCCAGTAGCCCCAGGCCGATGAGAAACCCATGTAGTCACCAAACCCGGCCTTGGCGTAGGCGTACACGCCGCCATCGAGGTCGGGCTTGCGGTTGGCCAGGGTCTGGAATACGAATGCGAGGGTCAGCATGCCCACGGCGGTGATCACCCAACCGATCAGCACGGCGCCGACATCGGCGCTGGCCGCCATGTTTTGCGGCAGCGAGAAAATACCGCCGCCAATCATCGAGCCGACGACAAGTGCAACCAATGCGCCTAAGCGAAGTTTTCCGGGAGATTCAGACATCGCATAACTCCAATGCAGGAGAAGAGAGACCACAGAATAATTCCGTGTGCTAATCAAACAGCTGACTCAGATCACTTCATTGGCACATTCCATTGTGAATTAATGACTTAGGCTGGAAATCCTTGGGCAATAGTTTTTCGCGCAAAGCCGCTTGCCAGAGCGGTTTCTGCTTTGTGGTCACGCATTGGGGCTACGTATGGACGTTTGACGCTAGACCGTTTTATGGAATGTGCAAACGTTTAAATAAAACGCTGAAGTATTTGTCGTATTTAAATTATAAATACGCCTGAACGCTATAAGGTGTCATGCCGTTGGGTTATGAACGCGGCGCTTTTATCGCCATCGCTAATAAACGCTACACTCGCGCAGTTAGTTAAATGAGTGTGCGAGTGTCAGCGGTTAAATTCTCAGGAGTGTGCATGTCTCAACCGGCCCAGAAACTTCGACTCAGCGCCCTGATCGCCCTGGTGGTGGGTTCGATGATCGGCGGGGGGATTTTTTCCTTGCCGCAGAATATGGCGGCGCGCGCCGAGGTGGGCGCGGTGCTGATCGGCTGGGCGATCACCGCCGTGGGCATGCTGACCCTGGCCTTTGTGTTTCAGACCCTGGCCAATCGCAAGCCTGAGTTGGACTCCGGGGTGTATGCCTACGCCAAGGCAGGTTTTGGCGACTACATGGGTTTCTCATCGGCCTGGGGTTACTGGATCAGCGCGTGGATGGGCAACGTCGGTTACTTCGTGTTGCTGTTCAGCACCCTCGGGTACTTTTTTCCGGTGTTTGGCCAAGGCAATACGCCAGTGGCCATCGGTTGTGCGTCAGTGCTGCTGTGGGCTGTGCACTTTCTGGTGATGCGTGGGATCAAGGAGGCTGCGTTCATCAACCAGGTCACCACCGTGGCGAAGATCGTACCGCTGCTGATGTTTATCGTGATCGCCGCCGTGGCGTTCAAGGCCGATGTCTTCACCCGCGACATCTGGGGCCTGGGCAACCCGCAATTCGGCAGCGTGGTGGACCAGGTGCGCAACATGATGCTGGTCACGGTGTTTGTGTTCATCGGCATCGAGGGCGCCAGCGTGTATTCGGCGCGGGCCGAGAAACGCGCGGACGTTGGCCGGGCCACGGTCATCGGTTTTCTCGGCGTACTGGCGCTGCTGGTGATGGTGAATGTGCTGTCCCTGGGCGTCATGAGCCAGCCGGAGTTGGCCAGCCTGCAAAACCCGTCGTTGGCGGGCGTGCTGGAGCACATCGTCGGGCCATGGGGCGCGATGCTCATCAGCCTCGGCCTGGCGGTGTCGCTGCTGGGGGCGTTGCTGTCATGGGCGCTGCTCTGCGCGGAAATTCTGTACGCCACGGCCCATGACAAGACCATGCCGGCCTTCCTGAAAAAGGAAAACGCCAACCAGGTGCCGGTCAATGCGCTGTGGCTGACCAACGTGATGATCCAGGCTTTTCTGGTGATCACGCTGTTTTCCCACAGCACCTACACCACGCTGATTTACTTGGCCTCGTCGATGATTCTGGTGCCGTACCTGTGGTCGGCGGCCTATGCGGTGTTGTTGAGCGGGCGTGGTGAAACCTACCAAGACGCCCAGGGCCAACGCATGAAGGACCTGCTGGTGGGGGTGATTGCCTTGGGTTATGCGGTGTGGCTGCTGTATGCCGGCGGCTTGAAGTATTTGTTGCTGTCGGCGCTGCTGTACGCGCCGGGCGTGATCCTGTTTGCCCTGGCCAAGCGTGAACAGGGGCAACCGTTGTTTACCCACGTGGAAAAAGGCATTTTCAGCTGTGTGATTGCGGGCGCGGGGTTGGCGGCGTATGGGTTGTACAGCGGGGTTTTGGCGCTTTGACTGGGTTGGCTGTACTGGCCTCATCGGGAGCCCCCTCCCACATTTTGATTTGTGAACACAGTCAAATGTGGGAGGGGGCTTGCCCTCGATAGCGGTGTGACGAGTCACCACTGAGCCCGATGTGCCCCCAATTCCCCCGCCGGCAAATCCCACTGCAACGGCGTGCCGCGATGGTCAGCGGCGCCAGCAGGCGATGTGCCTGGCCCCAGGCCGTCTGAGAAGGGCCACTCTAAGAGATCATCACACCGCAGTGACAACCCCCGGTTCCAACGGCAGGTCGATGCTGGCGATAAACCCGCCGCCGGGGTGGTTGGCCAGGCTCAGGCTGCCGCCATGGCGTTCGGCGGCGCGCCGTGCGATCGCCAGCCCGAGGCCGTGGCCTTGGGCGGTCTGGCCGGGGGCGCGGTAGAACGGTTCGCCCAGTTGGCTGAGGTGTTCGGCGTCGACGCCGGGGCCATGGTCGCGCACGCTGATCAGGATGCGTTCGCCCTGGCGCTGTGCCTGCAACTCGATTGGTTGGCCTGGCGGGTTGAAGCGTTGGGCGTTGCGCAGCAGGTTATCCACAGCGCGTTCGATCATGGTCGGCCAGCCCTTCAGGTGCAGGTCGCTGTCGGTGCTCAGTTGCACCACCTGGTCCGGTGCGCTGAGTTGGGCGTCCTTTTGCAGGGTTTTGAGCAGTGGGATGAGGTCGACCTGTTCGGCGCTGGCGTTGTCGGCATCGACGCGGGCCAGTACCAGAATTTCACTGATCAGCGCTTCGAGGCGGTCGCATTCGCGGGTCAGGCGTGGCCAGAGTTTTTCGCGTTCTTCAGGGCTTGCGCGTTCGGCCAGTGCCAGGGCTATGCGCAGGCGGGCCAGTGGCGAGCGCAGTTCGTGGGAAACGTCGCGCAGCAATTGGCGCTGGCTGCCGATCAGGCTTTGCAGGCGCGCGCCCATGCGGTTGAAGTCGGTGGCCAGTACGCCGAACTCATCGCGACGGTTGGCCAGGCGTGCCAGGCTGTTTTGCTGATAGCTCGCTTGGCCGAGGTCATGCACCGCGCCGCGCAGGCGGCTGAGCGGGCGCGTGATGGACAAGGTGACGAACAGGCTGAACAGGGTCAGCACCACCAGGGCAATGGCCAATGCGCTCAAGGGCCAGGTCAGGCTGCTGCGGTGCCATTGGTCAAGTTCCGGGTGCGGAATGCGGTAGATCAACAGGTAGGTGTCGCCGGTTTTCTCGCTGGTGTACTCGGCGGTCAGGCGCCGCCAGGGCAGGTGGCTGTCCTTGTTGTCGTTCTGGCGGGCTTCAAAAGCCGCGGCGCGACGCGGGAAGGTCCCGCGCACCACCGGCTCGCCGCTTTCGTTCAACACTTGTACGTCAATGTGGTACTGGCGCTTGCGCTGTTGCAGCAAATCCTGGGCAGCGTCCTCACCCTGGGCTTCGTAGAGTTGAGTCCACTCTTGGGCCAGGTTATTGAGGCCGGGGTGCCGGCTGAGAATCCACGCATCTTGATTAAGCATGTGCCCAAGCAGGATCGACAGCCCGGCAACCAAGGCGATGGCCAGCCAGAAACTGGCCAGGATGCGCCAGAACAATGAACGCACAGGAAACCCTCAAACTGGAAAAGCCCAGTGGCGGGGGGCCACTGGGCTGGGAGCATTAACGCGAGGGCATTATTGCGCTTTTTGCGGCTGTTGCGCTTTCCAGGCTTGGAATTCCTTCCACTCGGCACGGCGCTCGGCTTGCTTTTTGACGATCTCGTCGAACTTCTTCTGCTGGTCCGGCTTGAGCACGGTACGGATATCGGCCTGGGTTTTCTGGCGGCCGGCGTCGATTTCATCCCGCATGGCTTTCTGGTCGGCGGCCGGGAGTTTGTCCAGGTACTTTTTGGTCAGGTCTTTGCGAGCGTGCCATTGGTCGCCCATCAGTTTGCCGATCTGCTCGCGCTGTTCGCGGCTCAGGTCCAGCTGGCTGAAGGGGCCGCCTTTGCCACGCGGACCGTGTTCACCGCCGTGGCCCGGGCCACCCATCATATGACCGGAAGGCTCGCCCATCGGGCCTGGGCCTTCAGGCATGGCGGCCATGGCAACGGTCGGCAGGGCAGCGGCGAACATCAAAGCGATAAGGGTCTTGCGCATGGTGATTCTCCTGTCTCTATTCCGGTGAGTCCGGATGTGAGTAGGCTACGCAGATCAAGGTCAGCGGCGGTCAGGGGTGGGTAAAGCTTCTGTAAAGGCGGTTTTGATGCGAACTGACAAAACGTTCATACCGCTCAGATCAATGGCCGGCGCAAAGGCTCAGAGGCTGTAGTAGTAGCCGCGACTGCGCAGCGCCACGATGCGTGGCCTTCCATCAGGGTGAGGGCCGATCTTTTTGCGCAGGTTGCTTACGTGCATGTCCAGGCTGCGATCGTACAGGGTCAGCTTGCGGCCCAAGGCGATCTGCGCCAGTTCCTGTTTATCCAGCGGCTCGCCGGGTTGGCGCAGCAAGGCTTCGAGCAGGCGGCTTTCGGAGACGGTGAGGGCAAATTCCTGCTCTTCAATGCTGACCACGCCGCGCACGGGGCTGAAGCACAGGTCGCCCAGTTCCAGTTGGGTGGAAACGGCGGCCGGGTGGCTGCGGCGCAATACCGCGCGCAGGCGAGCGGTGAGTTCGCGCGGATCGCAGGGTTTGGCCAGGTAATCGTCGGCGCCCAGTTCCAGGCCGAGGATGCGGTCCAGCGGTTCGCCGCGGGCCGAGAGCATCAACACCGGCAGCTCCGGGTGGTCGTTGCGCAATTGCTTGAGTAATTCCAGGCCACTGCCGTCGGGCAGCATCACGTCGAGCACCACGGCGGCGGGCGCGCTGTCGGCCAAGGCTTTGCGCGCGCTCAAGCCATCGTGGCAGGCGCGCACCTGGAAGCCTTCCTGGCTCAACCAACTGGTCAGCAGCTCACAGAGCTCCTGGTCATCATCTATCAGTAACAGCTCGCTCATGACTCACTCAATTTAGCCATTGTCGACGGCGACGGTGCCCCCCGCTGGCGAAGATCCCGCACAGCAAGGCGATCAGTGCGACGGCCCCGCCAGTGACAAACCATTGCTGTTGCTCGGTGAGCCATCGGGTCAGGACGCCGCCCTGTGAATCTTTGAGTTGCTGGGCCAGCCGTTGGTTCTCCTGGCGCAGGCGACTCAACTGAGCGCTTTCGCGGGTAGCGTCGGCGCTTTGCAGTTGCTTGCTCAGTTCTTCACGCTGACGTTCGCTTTCTTTCAAACGTTGCTGCAACTCGGTGATCTGGGCGCCGGCACTCAAGGACAGGGGCGTGGAACTGCCGGTGTTCGAGGTTTCTTCCGCGTGGGCCGTAGCCCCGATCATTAACACTGCCAACAGACACAACTGACGTAAGCGCATCGGAACTCCTGATTCCACACGAATATTCAGAACGTTGTCGGCAGGTTACCGAGAATAATGAGCCCTTAGGCGCTTGCCGAACGCAATTGGTTCGGCGCGGGCGGGGTCAAGGCAGCACTTGTTTGAATGGCTTGATCACCACGTCGGCGTAAACGCCCGCTGCGACATAGGGATCGGCCTTGGCCCAGGCCTGGGCATCGGCCAGGGAGTTGAACTCGGCGACGATCAGGCTGCCGGTGAAACCGGCGTCGCCCGGGTCGTTGCTGTCCACCGCCGGGTGTGGGCCTGCGAGCACGATGCGCCCCTCGGCTTGCAGCACTTTCAGGCGCTCGACGTGTGCCGGGCGAACGGAAAGGCGTTTTTCCAGCGAGTTTTCAACGTCGGTGGCAATGATGGCGTAGAGCATGTCAGTCCTCGGTTTTCGGCGTGGAAGGGTCGGTGTCATGCAGGTGGCGCGACAGGTAGATACCCTGGCCGACCAGGAACAGCACGGTCATGCCCAGGCTGCCGAAGACTTTGAAGTCGACCCAGTAGTCCTGGAAGGTAAACGCCACGAACAGGTTGGCGGCGCCGCAGAAGATGAAAAACACGATCCAGGCCACGTTCAAACGTGTCCATACCGGTTCCGGCAGTGTCAGCGCGTGGCCCATGATCCGCTTGATCAACAGGCGGTCGCCGATGAAGTGGCTGCCGATGAACGCCAGGGCGAACAGCCAGTTCACCACCGGCGCTTTCCATTTAAGGAAGGTTTCGCTGTGGAAGGCCAGGGTCAGGCTGCCGAAGACCAGGCACGCGACCAGGGTCAGCCATTGGCTTTTTTCGAGTTTGCGCTGGGAGACGAAGATCGCGCCGTAGACCACCACGGAGCTGATGATCAGCACGGCGGTGGCACTGTAGATGCCGCCGAACGTGAGTTCGTGACCGGCCAGATCGATGACCCTGGGGTCGAGTTTGTACACGATGAAAAACAGCAACAGCGGGATGAAGTCGATGAATTGTTTCACAGTAAGAGCCAGAAGCTGGATGTGGCGGCATAATAACAAACATCCTTGGTTGCGAAAGCGCCAGCTGACTTGAGGTTCAAACCCCCCGTGAATGTTGATTTGCACTGCCACAGTACGGCCTCCGACGGCGCCCTGGCGCCCGCGGTACTGGTTGCGCGTGCGTTTGAAAAAGGCGTGCGAGTCCTGGCGTTGACCGACCACGACACCCTCGAAGGCCTCGATGAAGCCCGCAGCGCGGCCCATGCGCTGGGCATGCAGTTGGTCAACGGCGTGGAATTGTCGTGTACCTGGGGCGGTGCCACCATTCATGTGCTTGGCTACGGCTTCGATCAAACCGCTGCGCCGCTGGTGCAGGCCATCGCCAATTTGCACGATGGCCGTTGGCTGCGGTCCGAGGAAATAAGCCGCAAGCTCAGCCTTAAAGGTATGCCCAACGCCCTTGAGGGCGCCCGCGCCATCCAGCAAGAGCTGGGCGACAGCGGCAACGCACCGGCCCGTCCGCACTTTGCCGACTGGATGGTGCGTGAAGGTTTTGTTAAGGACCGCGCCGAAGCCTTTCGCAAATGGCTGGGCGCCGGCAAGTTGGGCGATGTGAAGCAACACTGGCCGACTCTTGAAGACACCGTCGAGACCCTGCGGGCCTCCGGGGCCTGGGTCAGCCTGGCGCATCCCTGGCATTACGATTTCACCCGCAGCAAGCGTCGCAAGCTGGTCAGCGACTATATTGGAGCGGGCGGCCACGCCATCGAAGTGGTCAACGGGCATCAACCCGCCGAACAGGTCGGCAGCCTGGCGATTCTTGCCCGCGAATTTGGTCTGCTGGTCAGTGCCGGCAGTGACTTTCATGGCCCAGGTGGCTGGTCCGAGATCGGCGAGTATCGCCCCGTCCCGGACGACCTGCCGTTGTTGTGGGGGCGATTCAAGCATGACCCCATTATTGCCACCGTCTGAACAGGTAGAACACGTGAGTCAATTCTTCCAGATTCATCCGGAAAATCCCCAGGCGCGCCTGATCAAGCAGGCCGTGGAGATCATTCGCGCCGGTGGGGTGGTGATCTACCCAACCGATTCGTCCTACGCCATCGGTTGTCAGATCGGCGACAAAGGCGCAGTTGAGCGTGTCAGACGCCTGCGTCAGCTGGACGACAAGCACAACTTCGCGCTGATCTGCAGCGACCTGTCCCAACTCGGGCTGTTCGCCAAGGTCGACACTGGCACGTTCCGCCTGCTCAAGGCCCATACGCCGGGGCCCTACACGTTTATCCTGAACGCCACCCGCGAAGTGCCGCGCCTGCTGCTGCACCCCAAGAAGCGCACCATCGGCCTGCGCGTGCCGGAGCACCCGATTGCCCTGGCGCTGCTCGCCGAGTTGGGTGAGCCGTTGATGAGTGTGTCGTTGATCATGCCCGGCGACACCGAGCCGCTGGAAGATCCCTACGAAATGCGCCAACTGCTGGAAAAACAGGTGGACCTGATCATCGACGGCGGCTTCGGCGGCGGCAAGGCCTCCACCGTGATCAACCTGGCCGACGGCGAGCCCGAAGTGGTACGTGTCGGTTGCGGCGACCCGGCGCCGTTTATGGTCGAGGCCTGAATGTCGTCAGTGGAAACCGTCGACCCCCAGGCAGGCGCCCAGCAGGAGCTGCCGTTTGCCATGGTGTATGGCCAGGCGGTCATGGAAATGCCGCTGGACCTGTACATTCCGCCGGATGCGCTGGAGGTCTTCCTTGAAGCGTTCGAAGGCCCGCTGGACTTGCTGCTGTACCTGATCCGCAAGCAGAACATCAACATCCTCGACATCCCGGTGGCGGAAATCACTCGCCAATACATGGGTTATGTCGAATTGATGCAGTCGGTGCGCCTGGAACTGGCCGCCGAATACCTGGTGATGGCCGCCATGCTCGCCGAGATCAAGTCGCGCATGCTGTTGCCGCGTTCGGAGACAATCGAAGCCGAAGAGGACGACCCGCGCGCCGAACTGATCCGCCGCCTGCAAGAGTACGAACGCTTCAAGGCCGCGGCGGAAGGCATCGACGGCTTGAGCCGCGTGGGCCGCGATGTGGTGGTGCCCAAGCTCGACGCCCCCGAGGCCCGCGCGCGCAAGCTGTTGCCGGACGTGAGTCTTGAAGAATTGCTGATGTCCATGGCCGAAGTGCTGCGCCGTGGCGATATGTTCGAAAGCCACCAGGTCAGCCGCGAGGCGTTGTCGACCCGCGAGCGTATGAGCGATGTGCTGGAGCGCTTGAAGGGCGGCGGTTTTGTGCCGTTTGTCGAGCTGTTCACCGCTGAAGAAGGGCGCCTGGGTGTCGTGGTGACCTTTATGGCCATCCTTGAATTGGTCAAGGAATCCTTGGTCGAGCTGGTCCAGAATGAGCCTTTTGCGGCTATCCACGTGCGGGCGCGAGCCGAATAAAGAGCTGAATCGATGAATCTGACAGAACCCCGCGAACTGGCACCCTTGCTGGAGGCTTTTCTACTGGCCTCGGGTAAACCGCAATCTTTGGAGCGCCTGTTCGAACTGTTTGAAGAGGCCGAGCGCCCCGAGCCGCCAGTGTTCAAGAAAGCGCTGGAGATCCTGCGCAAGTCCTGCGAGGGCCGTGCGTTTGAATTGCGCGAAGTGGCGTCGGGCTATCGCCTGCAGATCCGTGAGAAATTTTCCCCATGGGTGGGCCGCCTGTGGGAAGAGCGCCCGCAACGTTATTCCCGGGCGATGCTTGAGACCATGGCGTTGATCGCCTATCGCCAGCCGATCACCCGCGGCGAAATCGAGGATGTGCGGGGCGTGGCGGTCAACAGCCATATCGTCAAGACGCTGCTGGAGCGCGAGTGGATCCGCATCGTCGGCTACCGCGACGTGCCGGGCAAACCGGCGATGTTCGCCACCACCAAGGTATTTCTTGACCACTTCAACCTGAAAAACCTCGACGACCTGCCGCCGCTCGCCGAATTGCGCGAGATGGAAGCCGAGCCGGTGCTGGATTTCGACGACGCGCCGGTGCCTGCGGGTTTGCAGGAGTTGGCTGATGCTACGGCCGAGCCGGAAGAGCCAAAGGATGAAACCAGCTTCCACACCTTGCTGCTGGAACTGGACGACATGGAGCAGGGGATCAAGACCGACTTTGATGATTTGCTGCGCGATGGCGCGGCAGAGCCTGAAACAGAGATGAACGTTGAGCCTGAGGTCGAGCCCGAAGAAGACATCCTCGGCGTGGCCGATGCCCGCGAGAAACTCCTGGCCGCCGTCGCTGCCCTCGAACAGCCGCCGCTGAGCGATGAAGAGGACGAAGCCCGGGCGCTGGCCGAAGCGATTGAGGCCGAGCGCCGCCAGTTCGAAGACTGACACAGTCCAATGTGGGAGGGGGCAAGCCCCTCCCACATGGAGTCAGTGGTGTGCTGGGCGCCACCGGTCGGCGGAAAAACAAATGACTTGGCGCTTATCGACTACTCTGTGATGCGCAACGCGCGCCATGCGCGTATGATTCGCGACCCTTTGCCGACCTATTCGGCCAAGGCCCCGCTTTCAACACTCTTCAGGCCATGCCTGAATCGACCCACCGGGAGGTGCTTAAGATGAACGACAAAGACCAGAACGACAGCCAGGAAATCGGCCCAGCAGGTGAAAAACTGCAAAAGGTGCTGGCGCGTATCGGCGTGGGCTCGCGCCGCGACGTCGAGGCCTGGATCACCCAGAAGCGCATCAAGGTCAACGGCGTCGAGGCCACCCTCGGCCAGCGCGTCGACCTGCACGATGCAATCACCATTGATGGCAAGGTCATCAAGCGTGAAGAGGCCGCCGAATCGGTGCGCCGCGTGATCATGTACAACAAGCCCGATGGCGAGATCTGCACCCGTGACGACCCGGAAGGCCGTCCGACGGTGTTCGACAAGATGCCCAAGCCCAAAGAAGGCCGCTGGATCAACATCGGTCGTTTGGACATCAACACCACCGGCTTGCTGATGTTCACCACCGACGGTGAGTTGGCCAACCGCCTGATGCACCCGTCCTACGAGATGGACCGCGAGTACGCCGTGCGTGTACGTGGTGAAGTCGATGACGAAATGATCGAACGCCTCAAGGCCGGCGTGGTGCTAGAAGACGGCCCGGCCAAGTTCACTGACATCAAGCAGGCGCCAGGTGGCGAAGGTTTCAACCACTGGTACCACTGCGTGGTGATGGAAGGCCGTAACCGCGAAGTACGTCGCTTGTGGGAATCCCAGGGCCTGGTGGTCAGTCGCCTGAAGCGCGTGCGTTTCGGCCCGGTGTTCCTCAATTCCGACCTGCCGATGGGCCGCTGGCGCGAAATGAGCCAGTACGAAGTCGACATCCTCAGCGCCGAAGTCGGCCTGACGCCGGTCGCCATGCCGCAAATGAACGCCAAGAGCAAAGACAAGCTTGAGCGTATGCAGCGAAAATCGTCGCGCCCTGTAGCGCGTACCGAGCGCGTTGCCCGCACCCTGCGCCCGGCGTTGGATGCACCGGCAACCGGCGGGCGTATCTCGCGCCAGCCGCACATCGAAGGTGAGCGTCGCCCAACCGCGCCATCGCGTCAGGAAGGTGAGCGTGCTCCACGTACGCCGCGCCCTGCACCGTCCGGTGGTCGCAGCAACCGTGGTGAAGCGGATCGCCCCGCCGACAACGCCAGCACCAAGCGTCCAGCCAAGCCGGCGGCGAACAAGCGCCCCGGTCCGAAACTGGTCGCCGACGAGCCGTCGGGCAAGCGCCGTGGCGCACCGGCCGGTTCAGGTCAACGTCCTGGCTTTGGTCGCAAGAAGCCGCAGTGATGTAAAGCTGCAATGCAATAAATTGTGGGAGGGGGCAAGCCCCTCCCACATTTGGATCTCCAGTGTTTTCGAGCCCTTTGCTCAGAAGGTAAAGGCCCCATCGAATACCGGCTTGTCATCCAAGGCCAACACCCCGCTGGCGAAGATCAGGTCCAGGTGATGACTGCCTTTCTGCCCGCCGCCCAAGCCCAGATGCAACCCGCAGTGGCGCTCTTCAAAGCCCGCATTGCGTGCATATAAATCCTTTACGCCTTCGTTGGTCCCGATACCCAGTTCCTCCACGCGCCGATTGGACGGGTTGGCGTTCAAGTACTTGTTGAAATCCTCCACCAGCCCCGGCACATCACTGGCCACGCTGCAGACGGTCGAGTTTTCGATCCACAGCTCAAGCGGTGCTTGCAGCACGCCGTATTTACGTGCAAACGGAATGGTACTGAGGAAAGTACCGACAAACCTCACCTGGCCATTGATGGCTTCGCTGTGGGTGGCGATTTCGCCGGGAGCGAGATCGTGGTTGCCGATGCCGTTGATATTGGTCCATTTCTTGATGCTGCTCAGCGGCGCTTCAAGGCGAGAGCCGTGCTTGTCGGTAAAGCTCAGCACCTGGGCCTGGCTCATGCGCCGGATCAGCGTGGCATTCAGGTCGGCGATGCGCTGGGGCTCGACGCTGAAGGTGTCGTAGAAATAATCCCCATAATCCTTGAACAGCAGGGATTTTTTCCAGTGTTCGGCCATTACGCCCTGCAAGGCGCGGATAAAGTCGGGGCCCTCGGCGCGCGGGTTGGCCAGGGTCGAAGCGTCGTACAAAAACAGGTAGAGGTCGCAGGTTTCGATGGCCTGGGCCAGGGTATCGCTGGCAGCCAGGTCGAGGCGCTGCACCTGGAAGTTGAAGCGGGCGGCGCTGCTGTGGACGATCGCCTGGGCGATGGCGTCGTAGCGCTCGGTATGGCCCAGCAGCACGGTGGGGCAGTTCAGGCCGCTAACGGCCGGGTGATGGGCCAGGTAGTAAAGAAAGTGTTCGACGGCGCGGGCCTTGTCCATGACGTGTGTCCTTGTGTGCCTTGGGTAAGGAGGGCAGGCGCCGTGCGCGGCGCCTGCCGGATGGCTGTCGAGGGTTAGAACGGCCACATCGCGGTACCAAACGGTACAACGGCATCGGCCTGCATCATTTCCACGGCGGCTTCGTGGGTGGGGGCTTCGAACCAGTCGTCGAGTTGCAGTTCGGTTTCCAGGTCGTTTTCCAGTGCTTGCATGGTGTATCTCCTAGAGGGCGAAAGTTGAGAAAGGCTCGCCAGCGGGCTTCGCGGGCAAGTGGAATGAACCTAGGAGAAGCTGTTGTTTAATGCAAAAAATTTATTGACACGGTTTCATTTGGATTTTTTGTTCTGTTTTTTGGCCGTGGCTATTTATCGAGGAAATACAGGAGGCTGGCGTCGTAGGTGTTGAAGAGATTTCCCATCGCCAATTTTTCTTCGGATGACAGGTGTAACGCCTGTTTTCCGTGATGTAACGATTAATTTACGACTTGGCCTGGTTATCATTGGCCTACCGGTCGGTGTAAGGAATAGCTGACAGATCGTCGCATGCACCGTTCAGGGGCGGGCGTAAGCGGTCGAGCGGTGTACAATGCGCCGCGTTTTACTGTGACCCCCTTGCGTAACCACGCAAAAGGCCAAGACCTCAGGGTTTACCTACCCTGATCACTCCGCTCGGCCACGAGCCCTGCGGGTTCGATTTCGTCACAGATAAAAACAAACAGGTGACGCATGACCGTTAGAAAGACGCTGTATTCCTGGTGCCTGCGCTGGGGTTTGAGCGGCGCTGCTTGAGTCGAGATTCAACGCAGCAACGTGCATTCAACATCATCAAACCTTGCGTGAGACCCTTTTCATGAGTGGACCCCATTCCTCTTCAGGCGAGCTGAAACGCGGCCTGAAAAACCGTCATATCCAGTTGATCGCCCTCGGTGGCGCCATCGGTACCGGCCTGTTCCTGGGCTCGGCCGGGGTGCTCAAATCCGCGGGCCCGTCGATGATCCTGGGCTATGCGATCTGTGGCTTCATTGCCTTCATGATCATGCGCCAGCTCGGCGAAATGATCGTCGAAGAGCCGGTCGCCGGTTCCTTCAGCCACTTTGCCCACAAATACTGGGGCGGTTTCGCCGGTTTCCTGTCGGGCTGGAACTGCTGGATCCTGTACATCCTGGTGGGCATGTCAGAGCTGACGGCCGTCGGCAAATATGTGCATTACTGGTGGCCGGAGATCCCGACCTGGGTCTCGGCAGCCGCGTTCTTCGTGCTGATCAACCTGATCAACCTGGCCAACGTCAAAGTGTTCGGTGAGGCCGAGTTCTGGTTTGCAATCATCAAGGTGGTGGCCATCGTCGGCATGATCGCTTTGGGCAGCTACCTGCTGGTCAGCGGCAGCGGCGGCCCGCAAGCCTCGGTGAGCAACCTGTGGGAACACGGTGGCTTCTTCCCCCATGGCGTTGGCGGGTTGGTGATGGCCATGGCGATCATCATGTTCTCCTTCGGCGGCCTGGAAATGCTCGGCTTTACCGCCGCCGAAGCCGACCAGCCACGCACGGTGATCCCCAAGGCGATCAATCAGGTGATCTACCGCATCCTGATCTTCTACATCGGTGCGCTGGTGGTGCTGTTGTCGCTGACGCCGTGGGACAGCCTGCTGGCCACGCTCAATGCGTCCGGCGATGCCTATAGCGGAAGCCCCTTCGTGCAGGTGTTCTCGATGCTGGGCAGCAACACGGCCGCGCACATCCTCAACTTCGTGGTCCTGACGGCGGCTTTGTCGGTGTACAACAGCGGCACCTACTGCAACAGCCGCATGCTGCTGGGCATGGCCGAGCAAGGCGATGCGCCCAAGGCCCTGGCCAAGATCGACAAGCGCGGCGTGCCGGTGCGTTCAATCCTCGCCTCGGCGGCGGTGACCCTGGTGGCGGTGCTGATGAATTACTTCATCCCGCAGCACGCGCTGGAGTTGCTGATGTCGCTGGTGGTGGCCACGTTGGTGATCAACTGGGCGATGATCAGCTATTCCCACTTCAAGTTCCGCCAGCACATGAACCGCACCGGCCAGGTGCCGTTGTTCAAGGCGCTGTGGTACCCGTATGGCAACTACGTCTGCCTGGCGTTCGTGGTGTTTATCCTGGTGATCATGTTGATGATTCCGGGGATCCAGGTGTCGGTGTACGCGATCCCGGTATGGGTGGCGTTTATGGCGGTGTGTTACTGGTTCAAGAACAAACGTAGTGCTGAAGCGGCGTTGGCGACGGCGAATGCCGTATTGAAGTAAGCGAAATATGCAGGCTGTGTGAAAACGCTGCCTGCACCGGTGAAAGCAAATGCCCTGAAAAGAGATCTGGACGTCTGGTATTTCCAGTGCTCACTTGTTTCAAAGACGCTGATGTTTAAACGACTACTTTCTCAACCATGGCAGGACGCCATGAGCTGCACAGTTGCACCCATCCCACTTATTTCATCTGCTGCCATACATTTCACGTCTATACAGCGTGGCCATATAGCCTCATCCACTACAAGACAACTGAAAAGTGTAGTCCGGGCTATTGAAGGTCTTGCCGGTCATGCTTTCAAGAAGGCCGACTTGCGCTGGTGATAGGTCGTACTCATAGATCGCGTCTTCAGGCTCACTCCAGGACATTAGCTCCGATAACTTGTCGTACCGGTCGGCAGGAATTTCAATACTGAAAGCCAACTCCTCGGTTTTTTTATTAAATGCAAGAATTTCATGCTGCATGTCTGATGCTCCTATCGAAATTATTTTGGCGTGGTTCGGCCTGGCTCGGCGTCCTTTGTGCGCTCTCCCGTATCAGGGTTGAACTCTCCAAGATGTTTGCCTTGCTTGTCGTAAAGTTCAACCCGGCCATTTTCATAGTCCCACTCATAAATGCGTCCCTTGCGATCTTTCCAGCGCTTACGCTTTTGCCCCCACGCCTTTAACTGAACTCTTCGAGGGGCTGAGTACCGCATCGGGAAACGCTGTCAGCCCCTTGGGGGCAGGGTGGTAGCTGTGATCGCGGCGGAACTGAAAGCGGACGCGGGTTGGTGCGCGGCTCATTTGGCGCAGTGCGTCGTCGCTGTAGAGCGTTCCGTCACCCATCTGGGTAAGGGAGCATTCCCGCAATGAACACTCCGGCAGGATTGCCGCGAAGAGTCCATCTGAATCCCTGCTGCAAGATGCCGCTACCGGCTATGCGTCCCAATACCGCGTCGAAGCCTACCGCGAATGCAATTGCTTCGATTGACGAGGGAACAAGCATCGGCGCGGCAAGCATGACCTTCCCAAAGTCTGAGGCGGGGACGGTGGCAGAGCCAGGCTTGGTACAGCTCCAGTTTTCAGCGACACAGGACTTGGCAAAGACCAAGTCTGTACGTTCCTTGGGGCGCGGCCATTCATCTTTTTTGATATAGGCCGCCGGCTCTGGCTCGCGGGGTGGATTAAACGCGGCCCATGAGGCACCACCGTTCGGAAGTTTCCGGCTCCATTCGTTGTCAAAAATGCTTTTCGGTGTGTCCTTTTCCATGACAAGTCTCTGTATCACTTGATGTCGAGTCGGGGAGATTGTCGTCCAAAAAGGATGACGGTCAATTTTGCTCGGTAACCTGAAGTTCCAGAGTGCGTTGAGCATGAGCCATATGACGCACAAAGCTCATGTAGCGCTTTTGTCCATTTCTGGGACGGAGTTGGGCGCATCTGTGGAATTTGAATCATCTGGATACGCGATAAGCAAAAGGTGAAAACGCGACAGGCTTTCGCCTGATATGTATACATCTTAATAATCAAACGCGATGAAGTAGTCGCTTTCTAAAAGAATAATCTCACGAGCGAAGTACGCTTAGATCAGTGGTAACCACCTCTGTCGCAGTTCAAACATGCCGTTATTGACGTCCTCGTTTATTGGCAGCCCGAGTTTGGAAATCACGGCGCAATCGTTTCCTAAGTCCGCAGGTTCATCCCTTTCGCTTAGCCACTTTTTGGTTCTGTCGAACCATTCCAATCTAACTTTTAGTCCCGTGTGGCCCCTATCTCGGAACTGGTCACTTACTACCAGTACATAACTCAGTATGGCCAAGACTCCTGATGGTGGAATGATATCTGATAGTCGTAGTTGTCTTGTTTTATCTCATGTTTGAAGTGAGGCTGTAGGACCGTTACCCACTTACTTGTGAGGTCATAAGAACCGTCAAAAATCTGATAGTCGCTTTCTAGCTCAAGCGAGGCGAGTATTGAATGGTTGTTTTCAAATATAGCTGATGGTTCTTCTCCAATTCCAAGCCCAGTATTTTTTTCAAACCATTCGAGTATTACTCTGAAACTCATAAACCTTTTTCCTCACGGGATTTTAGAGAGGAGCGTTCAGGCATGACGGGCTCACTTCCTTGTGTGGGGGAGTGAGCCTACGCGGGAGGAACAAGGGCCTGGAATCGGCATTTATTCGATGGGAAACGTGGGAAAAGTAGACGGAAAATTCAGCTTGTTTCGAATACATTTTTTCGAGAGCCATTCACCGGCTTTTTAAAATCACACCACTCATGTATTGATTCAAATCGCGAAAATCCTCAACGCTCCACGCATGCGGCGGTACGCGCACACCGTTTTCCTGCAATGTTTTTGGAATCAGGTTCCCATTGGGACGAAGGATCACCGAAGAGACAATCACGCCCGGATAATCAGCCAGGCGTTTTTTGAACGCGGCGGTTGTAAGGTCAGGTGTGGGCGGGCTGCTTTTCCTGGCCAGTGGTCCCGTTGCCTTGAGGTCCGCTCCATGGCACATGGCGCATCGCTGGGAATAGAGATTCTTGCCGTTGGCACTATCGGCGAAGGCCTGCGCAGTTTGAATGAGTGATAAAGTGCCTAGCACAGCGATCAAGGGTATTTTCATTTTTACAGGTGGCCTTGTTGTCGATGTTGTTCCACGTTTGGCTTATCCGTTGCCTAAGGTCTTTGATTCATGCTGGTCATTTCCAACAACGTGCACCTGCCCGACGCCGAGATCGAGTTGACGGCCATCCGTGCGCAGGGCGCCGGCGGGCAGAACGTTAACAAGGTGTCGAGTGCGGTGCACCTGCGCTTTGATATTCCGGCGTCCTCGCTGCCCGAGTTCTACAAGGAACGCCTGCTGGCCCTGCGTGACAGTCGCATCACCAGTGACGGCGTGTTGATCCTCAAGGCCCAGCAATACCGGACCCAGGAGCAGAACCGTGCCGATGCGCTGGAGCGCCTGGTGGAGCTGATCCTCAGCGCCACCAAGGTGGAGAAAAAGCGCCGTCCGACCAAGCCCACCCTGGGCTCGAAAAAACGTCGCCTCGAATCCAAGACCAAGCGCGGCAGCATCAAGGCGGGGCGCGGCAAGGTCGACTTCTAGGCGTCGCGTGTTTCGCGGGCCTTGGGCGCCTGCCGGTACAGGTACACGCTCAGCAGCAAGCCACCCAAGGCGGCGAGAGCGGCGAACAGGAAGATCGACGCAAAACCGAAGCCTGCCGCTACGGCCCCGGCCAACGGGCCGGTGATTCCCAGGGACAGGTCGATAAACAGTGAGTAAGCCCCCACCGCCGAACCGCGGCTGGAGGCGGGCACCAGGTTGACGGCCTCGACCCCCAAGGCCGGGAACACCAGGGAAAACCCAAAGCCGCTCAACGCCGCGCCGGCCAACGCCAAGTTGGCATCCGGCGCCAGCCACAGTAACAGCAGGCCAAGGATCTCCACCGACAGGCAGGCGATCGCCACGCGAAAACCGCCGATGCGGTTGATCAAATTGCCGAACAGCAGGCGCGCGCCGATAAAGCTGGCGCCGAACAGGCTCAGCGCCCACACCGCGTTATCCCAGTGCTGGGTGGTGTAATACAGGGTGATGAAGGTCGCGATGGTGCCAAAGCCGATCGAACCCAAGGCCAGGGCGCAGCCGTGCGGGAGTACCCGGCCAAGGACATTCATGAACGGCAGGCGTACCCCGGCCACAATCGGCGCGGCGACCTTGTTCCACGCCAGCAACAAGCCCACCGCCGCCAGCAGGATAATGCTGACGCCCATGCTCCACAGCCCAAATTGTCTGACCAGCAACACCCCCAACGGTGCACCGACCGCCAGCGCCCCGTAACTGGCAATGCCATTCCACGAGATGACCTTGGCGGTGTTGGCCGCGCCTACCCGGCCGATGCCCCAGCCGATCGCGCCGGACCCCACCAGGCTTTCCGCGCTGCCCAGTACCAGGCGGCCGACCAACAGGCTGCCCAGGCTCAGCGCCGGCAGGCTTGAAAACCACGCCGCGAATAACATGAACACACCGCTCAGGCCACAGCCCGTCAAGCCGATCAGCACCGCACGCTTGCTGCCCAGGTTATCGATGATTTTGCCCGCATACGGCCGGCTCAACAGGGTCGCCAGGTATTGCACGCTGATCACCAGCCCGGCAATCACCGCGCCGTAGCCCAACTCGCTGTGGACATAGCCGGGCAACACGGCCAGGGGGATGCCGATATTCAGGTAGCCGATAAAGGTGAACAACACGATGGAAACAACTTGCAGCGTGACCGCCAAGGGGCGCTGGGTATCTGGCATGGGGAGAGGTCCACTGTCGCAGCAGGTAAAGATAGGCTGCTAATGATAGCGGTGCTTTGGCCCGAACAGGGTAGTAAAACGCAAAAACGTCAGGGGTCAGGGCTTGGCGGGTGCCAGCAACTGGGTAGTAACCAAGGCGGCCAGGGCGTTTTCCTGGGTGCCGAAGCGCTTGAGCAGTACGGCTTGCTTGTCGGCGCTGAGGCGGTTCCATACCTCGACCATCTGCAAGGCAGCATCGAGGACGGCGGTGTCCGGGGTGTCGGGGAGCGTGTCGGTCATGGCGGGTACCTCGGGTGATTCAGGCAGTGTGGAAAGCGCTCAAAGCTGCGCTTTCCACACGGTCTGGTACGGCGTCAGTCCTGGCGTTTGCTGTCGACTGGTTTGGCTTCTTTGGCCTCAGGCTGCTTTGGGCTGGCCTGCTGCGGTGTTGGCTGCTCAGTTTCGTGCAGGCTTGGGAAGGGGAGATTAGGTATCTCGTGCATCGTCGTCGCTCCTCGCAAAGTCTGTTTTTTCAATCGCAGGTGATTCCGCGCTCTCAAAAAGCCTTGGCAGGATACCGCACTGCAAATGACAAAAAGACTTTTATCTCCACCCGGCCTAGAACGGCACTTTGCCCAGAATCATGTCGCGATACATCACAAAATCCCCCAGCAAGCTGTAGAACGGGTGCTGAAACGTGGCCGGGCGGTTCTTTTCAAAGAAGAAATGGCCGACCCAGGCAAAGCTGTAGCCGGCGATCGGCAGCGCCAGCAGCAGGCCTAATGAGCCCCGGCCGATGGCATAGGCCAGAATGCCGATCACCAAGGTGGTGCCGATAAAGTGCAGGCGTCGGCAAGTGCTGTTGCCGTGTTCGCGCAGGTAGTACGGGTAAAATTCGGCAAAACTGTTGAATTGCTTGACGTTTTCCACGTGGCCGGCCCTTTGATTGTTGTGCCGCCCAACAGATGTTCGGCGGGGGGATTATTTGAGTCTAGAGTGATCAGTGGTAACAGCCAGTGACATTAAATGCCACTTTAGTATCCTTGACTTCCTGGCTGCCGTTTTGAGCCTGCTTTATTAAGAAGACGCCATGAGCGAACGAACAACTTCTGCAAGCTGGGCGATGGGGATAGTCAAGGCGCTGGAAATGGATGGCCTGGACTGCCGCACTCTGTTCACGCAACTGGGCCTGGATTACGCCGCCCTCAACGACCCCGACGCGCGATTCCCGCAGGATTCCATGACGCGCCTGTGGCAGCGCGCGGTCGAGTTGTCGGGCAACCCGGCGATCGGCCTGAACATGGGCAAGGTGGTGCGTCCGGCGTCGTTTCATGTAGCCGGCTACGCCTTGATGTCCAGTAACACGCTGGCCGAAGGCTTTATGCGACTGGTTCGCTACCAGCGGATCATCGCCGAAAGCGCCGACTTGAGTTTTCGCCTGTTGCCCGAAGGCTATGCGCTGATTCTGACGGTGCATGGCGACCATCTGCCGCCCACCCGGCAAAGCGCCGAAGCCTCGCTGGCCTGCGCATTGGCGCTGTGCGGCTGGCTGACCGGGCGCACCCTGCAACCGCGCAAAGTCATGTTGCAAGGCGAGCAACCGGTGGACCTGGCGCCCTACAAACAGGCATTTCACGCGCCGCTGCAATTCAACGCGGCCTACGACGCATTGATCTTCGAGCGCGCCGACATGGACGCGCCGTTGCCCACGGCCAACGAAGCCATGGCGCTGCTGCATGATCGGTTTGCCGGTGAATACCTGGCGCGTTTTTCCGAAAGCCGCGTGACCCACAAGGCGCGACAGGTTTTGTGCCGGTTGTTGCCTCAGGGCGAACCCAAGCGCGAAGTGGTGGCCCAGACGCTGCATCTGTCCCAGCGCACCTTGCAGCGGCGTTTGCAGGAGGAGGGCACCAGTTTCCAGACCCTGCTCGACGACACCCGCCGCGAACTGGCCGAGCAATACCTGGCGCAGCCAAGCATGACGTTGTTGGAGATCGCCTACCTGTTGGGGTTTGCCGACCCAAGCAACTTCTTTCGCGCGTTTCGCCGCTGGTTCGATACCACGCCCGGCGAGTACCGGGCGCGGTTGTCGACGATCAGTGACGCCAGAACGCCGGGATGCACAGAACAAAGACAGTGATGATTTCCAAGCGGCCCAGCAGCATGCCCAGCGACAGGATCCACTTGGCCGCATCCGGCAGGCTGGCGAAGTTGCCGGCCGGGCCGATGGTTTCGCCAAGCCCCGGGCCTACGCCGGATACGGTACTGGCGGCGCCGGTGAGCGCGGTCATCCAGTCCAGGCCCAGCAGCGATAGGGCCAGGGCGATGGCGCAGATGGTGATGGCGAAGAAAAACGAAAAGGTCAGGATCGAACGCACAATCTCTTCATCCAGACGGTGGCCGTTGTACTTCTGCTTGATGACCGCGCGCGGGTGAATCAGCTGGTTCAAGTTGGCCTTGAGCAGGATATAGGCGACCTGGAAGCGGAAGATCTTGATCCCGCCGGCCGTCGATCCCGAACAACCGCCGATAAAGCCCAGATAGAAGAACAGCATCAGTGAGAAGTTGCCCCACAGGCTGTAGTCCCCGAGTGCAAAACCGGTGGTCGTCACGACGGAGGTCACGTTCAGCGCCACATGGCGCAGGGCTTCCAGCCAATGCAGGTTGGTGGTCCACCAATACCAGGTGCCGAGCACCAGCCAGGTCACCACCAGCAAGCCGAGCAAGCCCTGAACCTGTTGGTCTTTTATCAGTGCCTTGCGGTTGCCACGCAAGGTGGCCACGTACAGGGTGAACGGCAGGCTGCCGAGGATCATCACCACCACCGCCACCCAGTGCACCGCCGGTTGTTTCCAGTGGGCCAGGGACTCGTCGGAGGTGGAAAACCCACCGGTGGAAATCGCCGACATCGCGTGGTTGATCGCATCGAACAAGCCCATGCCGGCCCACCAGAACGCCAGGCTGCCGAGGATGGTGATGCCCACGTAAGCCGCCACGATCAAGCGTGCCACCATGTGCGAACGCGGCATGACCTTTTCCGAGCGGTCCGAGGACTCGGTCTGGAACAGGCGCATGCCACCAATGCGCAGCAGCGGCAGGATCGCCACCGCCATGCCGATAAAGCCGATACCGCCCAGCCAGTGGAGCAACGAGCGCCATATCAGGATGCCCGGCGACATGCTGTCCAGCCCGCTCAATACCGTGGAGCCGGTGGCGGTGATGCCCGACATGCTTTCGAAGAACGAGTCGGTGTAGCTGATGTGCTGGGTCAGCAGAAACGGTAGCGCAGCGAACACGCAGACCACCAGCCAGCTTGTGACGGTCAGTAGGTACATGTCGCGGGGGCGCAGGTTGACGTGTTCGGGGCGGCCGGGGATCACCAGGGCCAGGCCGGCGACAAAGGTAATCATGCTGGCCCAGAGGAACGAGGGCAGGTCGCTGGTGCGTTCGAAAATCACCAGGGTCGCCATGGGCACGACCATGGCGATCGCGAGGGTGATCAGGAAGATGCCGATGATGAAACCGATGATACGTAGGGTCGGCAACGCCATGAAGTTCGCTCGATATAGGGCAGAGGCGCCATTCTACCTGGGGTGTGGGGCATGTAAACCGGGCCCTCCACATGGGTTTGCCGGTGGTGGTACTACTGTGGACAACAGGCATGAAAAAGGCGACCCGAAGGTCGCCTCGTTCAACGCACCACTGATCAGAACTCGTGATCAGCGCTGTCGGGGTTCAGGTCGCTGATGCCCAGCTTGCCTGCCGCGGCTTCGATCGAACCGGTCTGCTTGACCAGCGAGGCGATGGCGTCGCGCACGATCTGGTTGCCCGCGTCGTTGCCGGCCGCGATCAACTGGTCGTAGTGCTCACCCTTGTTGGCGTGGTCAACCATGACCTGGATCTTCGCTTCGGTCGCGGCCAGGTCGGCCTTCAACGCGGTGTCGGCGGCTGGGTCCACCTTGGCCACCAGGGACGACAGGCTGGCGCCGGTCAGTTTGGTGCCGTCAACACGGGTGTACTCGCCCAGGTAGACGTTGCGGATGCCCTTGGCGTCATAGAAGTGCGAGTAGTGGGTGTTGTCGCTGAAGCAGTCCTGCTCATCTTCCGGCGAGTTGGCTTCCAGGGACACTTTCATACGCTCGCCGGCCAGCTCGCCCAGGGACAGGCTGCCCATGCCGAACAGCATCTTGCGCAGGCCGTCGGTGGCAGGTTCTGCCTCCAGGGTGGCGCGGTAGTTATCGTCAACCTTGGGTTTCCAGTTGCCGACCATTTCTTGCAGGTCGCTGACCAGCAGTTGGGTCACGGCGCGCAGGTAGGTACGACGACGCTCGTTGTGACCGCCAGTGGCGCCGTCGCCGGTCAGGTAGTCCGACGCGGGACGGTTGCCGGCGCCTGGGCCGGTACCGTTCAGGTCCTGGCCCCAGAGCAGGAATTCGATGGCGTGGTAGCCAGTGGCGACGTTGGCCTCGGAACCGCCCAGCTCGTTGAGGCTGGCGAGTTTTTCCGGGGTGATTTCCTTCACGTCGACCTTGTCTTCGCCGACCTGGACTTGAGTGTTGGCGATGATGTTGGCGGTGGCGCCTGGGTTACCCAGGGCGTGCTCGTAGGACTTGTCGACATAGTCGATCAGGCCTTCGTCCAGGGGCCAGGCGTTCACCTGACCTTCCCAGTCATCAATGATGGTGTTGCCGAAGCGGAATACTTCGCTCTGCAGGTAAGGCACGCGCGCGGCAACCCAGGCAGCACGGGCGGCCTTGAGGGTTTCGTCGTTCGGCTTGGCGAGGAAGGCGTCGATGGCGGTCTGCAGGGTTTTCGCAGTGGCTTCGGCGTCGCTGTACACCGCGAACACCATGTCGGCGTAATGCGCGACCACGGCTTTGGCGGCGGCTTCGTCGACCTGGCCGGCAGGAGTGGCAGCCGCTGGAGCGGTAGTGCTGGCAGCCGGGGTCGGCGCCTGGTTGGCTGCGGGCTTGTCTTTACCTTCGCCGCAACCGGCGAGAGAAATGGCAATAGCCAGCAGACTGGCGGTGGCCAGGGGCATACGAATCATGGCGAACATCCTGCTTCGGTTGTTGATGGGACGCGCGGGGGAGCGCAAAAACTGCGACATAATGCGAAAGATTTGCATTTTGTGTAAAGGGGTACACGCGGGAAATATTCAGTATCGTATTGCCGCGTCAGAGAATGGCCGCGTTATTGCGCTCGGCCTGCTTCAAAAAAGCCGCCAGCTCGCGTGCCTGCAAGGGTTTGCTGTAGTAGTAGCCCTGACCTTCGTGGCAGCCCTCGGAAATGACGTAAGCCTCCTGTTCCGCAGTTTCCACGCCTTCGGCGATCACCTGCATGCCCAGGCTTTTACCCAGTTGGATAATGGCGCGCACGATGGTCGCATCGTCGTCATCGTCCAACAGGTCCTGGACGAAGCTCTTGTCGATCTTGATCTTGTCCAGCGGCAGGCTCTTGAGGTAGCTCAGGGACGAGTAGCCGGTGCCGAAGTCATCGATGGCGATCAACGCACCGGAGCGGCGCAGGCTCAACAGGTGCTGGGCGGCGGTGCTGATGTCTTCCATCAGGCCGGTCTCGGTGACTTCCAGCTCCAGGCTGCGCGGCGGCAGGCGGTAGATCTGCATCAGGTTGTTGACCACCCTCGGCAATTCGGAGTGGTGCAACTGCACGGTGGACAGGTTGACCGCCATGCGCAGGGCGGTGAAGCCCTGGTCGTGCCATTCGCGCAATTGGCGGCAGGCCTGGTCCAGCACCCATTCACCGATCGCAATAATGGTGCCGTTCTGCTCGGCCAGTGGGATGAACAGGTCCGGCGGTACCAGCCCATGCTCCGGGTGCTGCCAGCGAATCAGCGCTTCCACGCCCACCACGTGCTGATCGCGGTAGCTGATCTGCGGTTGGTACACCAAGTGAAACTGGTCGCGGCTCAACGCGTCGCGCAGGTCTTTCTCCAGTTCGCGGCGGCGGCGCATTTCGCTGTCGACGCTGGCGATATAGAACTGATAGCGGTTGCGCGAACGGCTCTTGGCCAGGGTCATGGTCTGTTCGGCCTTTTGCAGCAGCTTTTCGGTGCTGTCGCCGTCTTCGGGGAACAGGGTGATGCCGATAGTGGCGCGCAGACGGATCTGCTCGTGGTCGAGGGCGAATTCCGCTTCCAGGTCGTCGAGGATGCTTTGCGCCAGCTCGGCGGCTTCGTAAGGTTGGTCGATGTCGGCCTGCACCAGGGCGAACTGGTCGCCGCCCAGACGCGCGAGGGTCCCAAGGCGGCCACTATGGGCACGCAAGCGGTCGGCCAGGGCCAGCAGCAATTTGTCGCCGGCCTGGTAGGTGAACTGCTCGTTGATGCTTTTAAAGTCATCCAACCCTACACATAACACCGCCACCCGGCGTTGCCGGCGACCGGCATCGATCAGGATCTTGTCCAGTTGCTCCTGCAGCTTCTGGCGGTTGGGCAGACCGGTCAGGAAATCGTACTGGGCCATGCGCAACAGGCTGCTTTCGGCTTCGTGGCGCAGGTGGGTGTTGCGTTCGATGGATTCCAGCAACTGGTTGGCGGTGTTGATCCACAGCCCCAACTCGTTGTGCTCGTGCCCCTTGAGTTGCGGGATCTTATGCTCGCTGGGCCGATCCGGATTGATGGAGGTCAGGTGTTCGATTATCCGCGACAACGGTTTGGTCAGCAGCCAGTGATACACCAGGTACAGCACCAGGCCCATGGCCAGCGCGCGTAACACGCCGGAAATAAAGATGACCACCGAGCTGACAATAAAACCCTTGCCGTAGGTGGCGGTGTCGAGGGTCAGGCTCAGGTCGCCGTAATACTCGCTGTACGGGCCTTTGCCAACCAATGCAGTGGTGAAGGTGCGTTCCTGGCCAAGAATCAGGTCGGTCAGCCAGCGGCTGGGGGACTGCTGCAACGCGCGGCTTTTTTCCGCCAGCATGGTCTCGTTGGGATGGCCGATGGAGGCCATGCGCACGGCCTCGTCCTGAAACAGCCCTTCGATCACCTGCATGCCCATTTCGCGGTCCAGGCTGTAGACGGCCTGGGTCGAAGGGTCGCGAAACATGTCGAGGATGCGCTGGGCATCGCCGGCTACGGCCTGGCGTGTCTTATAAGCATCGAACACGATCTGCGCCACGCTCAGCGCCACGCCAACGATCAATGCCGAGAGCAGCACCACCCTTAGCAACTTCACCGACAAGCTGTTTTTGAGTTCCAGCTTCAAAGGGGCATTCCTTGTCTCATGCGGGTGGCCTTCAATATGCCATGAGTATTGGCAATCTGATGGCGGCCGTCAAAGGAACATTGGGGCGTGGGGTAACGGGAAGCGGTCGAATGCAGGTGGGGCAGGAAGAGGGCGGATAAAATCCGCCGCTCTCTGGTGTGGCGCGGGGCCCAAAGGGCGCGAACCTTTTGGCTATCCCGCCTGGCGGGACCCGCTGTTTTATGCGTTGTAACTGATCTGAACAGTGTTGCTCTGGTGCGTATCGGCGCCGATTTTGCCTGGGTCCTGATTGGCGCTCGTGCTTTTTGCGTCCACGATCTTCCCGAGCACATCCAAGCCTTTGCCCAGCAAATCCAGGCCTTGGCCGACGACTGGCATCACTGATGACAATGCCGACATACCCATCGATAACGGATCCATTGCGGAGTCTCCTACATGAACTGAGAGAGGTATTTCTCTCGTCGTCTGGGTGGCGAATTCGTTTCAGTGAGTTCCACACTTCCTGCACGGCGTGCATTTTCAAGCGCCCACAAAAAAGCCCGGCGATCGCCGGGCTCTTTCTACTGCACGCGTTGCTTAGGCAGTGAAGGTCTTGCCTTCGAACTGCTCAGCCACGAACTTCCAGTTGACCAGGTTCCAGAACGCTTCCACATACTTGGGACGCACGTTGCGGTAGTCGATGTAATAGGCGTGTTCCCATACGTCGCAGGTCAGCAGCGGGGTGTCGCCGTTGGTCAGCGGGTTGCCGGCGCCGATGGTGCTGGCCAGGGCCAGGGAACCGTCAGTTTTTTTCACCAGCCAGCCCCAACCGGAACCGAAGGTGCCGACGGACGTCTTGGTGAATTCTTCCTTGAACTTGTCGAACGAACCGAACGCTGCGTTGATAGCTTCAGCCAGTGCGCCGGTAGGTTGGCCACCGGCGTTTGGCGCCAGGCAGTTCCAGTAGAAGGTGTGGTTCCAGACCTGAGCGGCGTTGTTGAAGATACCGCCCGAAGAGGATTTAACGATCTCTTCCAGGGTCTTGCCTTCGAACTCGGTGCCTGGCACCAGGTTGTTCAGGTTCACGACATAGGTGTTGTGGTGCTTGTCGTGGTGGTACTCCAAGGTTTCCTTGGAGATGTGCGGCTGCAGGGCATCGTGTGCGTAGGGCAGCGGCGGCAATTCGAAAGCCATGATAATTCTCCTAATCAGGTCAGTTGCGGTGAGCGCAAGGCCGATCACGGGCGGCCAAACAAGCGCCGGGGAGTTTGTACTCTTTGCGGCGCAGGGGCAGGATCATAGCACCGGGGGTGCGGCAAAACCACGCAACAACTGTGTGGGATAGAGGTTCCAGAGCCTTTTGGAATAAGTTCAAGGCGCGCTTATTAACTGATAGGCCACGCTGAACATCATCACGGCCACCAACAGATCCAGCAGCCGCCAGGTCGCCGGGCGTGCGAGCCAGGGCGCCAGCCATGCCGCGCCGAGTGCCAGCGTGGCGAACCACAGGAACGACGCGCTGGCCGCCCCCGCCACGTAAGCGCCCGGTTCGGTTTGTTGCGCGCCCAGGGAGCCGATCAGCAGCACGGTGTCCAGGTAGACATGGGGGTTGAGCAGGGTCACCGCCAGGGCACTGAGCAGCACGGCGCGCAATGAGCGGGTCTTGAGACTGGCGCCCTGGTCCAGGCTCTGTTTCGAACACGCCCTGCGTAGCGCGCACGTGCCGTACCACAACAGGAATGCCGCACCGCCCCAACGCGCCACGGCCAACAGTATCGGGCTCTGCGCCAGCACCGTCGCCAAGCCGAAAACCCCGGCAGCCACCAGCACGGCATCACAGATCACACACAGGGCAGCGACGGGCAGGTGATGCTCGCGGCGCAGGCTCTGAGCCAGGACAAACGCATTTTGCGTACCGATTGCCATGATCAGGCCAAGGGCCACCAGCAGTCCGTTCATATAGCTTTGCCACATAAATAAAGATCCTCAAGGCGATGCTGGTCATTCTCGGGGTCGAGGCTGTATAAGAAAAACCAATATTGCTGATCGCTCATTAGAGAAACTGATGTTCGACTATAAATTACTGTCTGCCCTCGCGGCCGTAGTGGAACAGGCTGGCTTCGAGCGCGGCGCCCAGGTGCTGGGGCTGTCGCAATCGGCGATCTCCCAGCGCATCAAGTTGCTGGAGGCGCGCGTCGGCCAGCCGGTGCTAGTGCGGGCCACGCCGCCGACGCCCACCGATATCGGCCGACGCCTGCTCAATCACGTGCAACAGGTGCGCTTGCTGGAACGTGACCTGCAAAGCCAGGTGCCGGCGCTGGATGAAGAGGGCATGCCCGAACGCCTGCGCATCGCCCTCAACGCCGACAGCCTGGCGACGTGGTGGGCCGAGGCGGTCAGCGAATTTTGCGCCGAGCAACATCTGTTGCTCGACCTGGTTGTTGAAGACCAGGCCGTCAGCCTCAAGCGGATGCGCGCCGGTGAAGTGGCGGCCTGCATTTGCGCCAGCGAACGCCCGGTAGCCGGAGCCCGCAGCCTGCTGCTCGGCGCCATGCGCTACCGCGCATTGGCCAGCCCGGCCTTTATTACCCGGCATTTCCCGCAAGGCGTGCGCGCCGATCAACTGGCGCGCACGCCCGCGCTGGTGTTTGGCCCGGACGATTTCCTGCAGCATCGCTACCTGGCATCCCTCGGGGTGGACGGTGGTTTCGAGCATCATTTATGCCCATCGTCCGAAGGCTTTATCCGGCTCACGGAGGCAGGGCTGGGCTGGGGGCTGGTGCCGGAATTGCAGGTGCGCCACCAGTTGGAAAAGGGCGTGTTAGTGGAGTTATTGCCCGATAAACCGATCGATGTGCCGTTGTACTGGCATCATTGGCGCAGCGGCGGGCAATTGTTGGGCCTGTTGACCGACCATCTGGCCCAGGCGTGTGGTCAATGGTTGGTGCCGTTGGACTGACAGCGGGCGTCAAGGCAACAGCAATGAAAAACGAAAGAACACGGGGTAACACATGAAGATTCTGGTCACCGGCGCAAGCGGCTTCATTGGCGGGCGCTTTGCGCGTTTCGCCCTGGAGCAGGGCCTGGACGTGCGGGTTAACGGGCGCCGCGCCGAGGGCGTGGAGCACCTGGTACGGCGCGGTGCCGAGTTTATCCAGGGTGACCTCAATGATGCCGACCTGGTGCGCGACCTGTGCCGCGATGTCGAAGCGGTGGTGCACTGCGCCGGTGCCGTGGGGCTGTGGGGGCGTTACCAGGATTTTCACCAGGGCAACGTGCTGGTCACCGAAAACGTCGTCGAGGCCTGCCTGAAACAGCGGGTTGGGCGCCTGGTACACCTGTCGTCGCCGTCGATCTATTTTGATGGTCGCGACCATCTGGGCCTGACTGAAGAACAAGTGCCCAAGCGCTTCAAGCATCCCTATGCGGCCACCAAGTACCTGGCTGAGCAGAAAGTGTTCGGTGCCCAGGAGTTCGGCCTTGAAGTGCTGGCCCTGCGCCCACGCTTTGTTACCGGCGCCGGCGATATGAGCATCTTCCCGCGCCTGCTTAAAATGCAGCGCAAGAACCGCCTGGCGATTGTCGGCGACGGTCTGAACAAGGTCGACTTCACCAGCATCCACAACCTCAATGAAGCACTGCTCAGCAGCTTGCTGGCCCCTGGCTCGGCGCTGGGCAGGGCCTACAACATCAGCAACGGCGCGCCGGTGCCGGTGTGGGATGTGGTGAACTACGTGATGCGCCAAATGGAGTTACCCCAGGTGACCCGTTATCGATCCTACGGCTTGTCCTACAGCGTGGCGGCGTTGAACGAAGCTTTCTGCGCCCTGTGGCCGGGGCGACCGGAGCCGGCGTTATCGCGCCTGGGCATGCAAGTCATGAACAAAGATTTCACCCTCGACATCAGCCGGGCCAGGCATTATCTGGACTACGAGCCCAAGGTCAGCCTGTGGGCCGCCCTCGACGAGTTCTGCGGTTGGTGGAAAGCCCAGGACCCGGGTGGCAAGTAAGGTCACACCAGGCAACACATCGGGAACCGAATGGGTGGTTCCCGGTCGATCAGTGCGATGGGACTGCGGTTTATACTCCCGTCGCCTGGCGTTCCCGCCAGCCATTTCAGCGATTCAGGGTTGATTCATGCGTAACGATGCCAACGACGACTTCGACAACGTTCCCAGCCTGCGGGCCGATCCAGGGGATGACGATGATTTCGAACCTTCCCCGGCCACTTCGGTGCGTTCGCGCAACACACCGGTAGTCAAGGTCAAGAGTGCCAGCACCGGCCCGTTGTGGGCATTGATCGGCGCGCTGCTGATCGCCTTTGCCGGCTTGGCCTGGTGGAGTTTCCAGCAGATCTCCCTGATGGGCCAGCAGTTGGTTGCCACCCAGGAAAGCTTTGCACGCATCAGCGAAGAAGCGGCGGGGCGCCTGCAGGACATTTCCGGCAGGGTCGTCGCCAGCCAAGCCAGCGTGAATAACGGCAGCGAAGCGCTGAAGTCGCAGATCAAACAGTTGGAAAGCCAGTTGCAGGAGCAGGGCAAGCAGCAACTCGGCGTCGCCGGCCAGGCCACCGAACTGGACAAGCGCCTGGCGCAAATGACCGCCAGCACCGCCGACCTCTCCACTGCCAACAGCAAGTTGCAAGGCCAGGTACAAGCCCTGACCGACGCCGTGGCCAGCCTCAAGGCCGCGCAAGGCGATGCCGGCAAGCGCGATGCCGAGATAAAGGAACTGGTGGCCGACGTTGCCGCCCTGAAGAAACAAGGCAACCCGAGCGCGGCCATTGCCCGCCTGGAGCAGGACCTTGTAGTGCTTAAAAGCGCACAGGACGCCCAGCCGGCCAACAGCGATGCCCCCACCAATAAAGAGTTCGACGTCTTCCGCATCCAGACCACGCGCAATATCACTACCTTGCAGAGCCAGGTGCAGAACCTGCAGCAGCAACTCAATACGCCGGCGAAGATCACCCCGCTGGCTCAATGACTAAAGCTGGCCAGAATGTGGGAGGGGGTTTGCTCCCACATTTGGATCATTGTCGAGAGTTGAATCACGCTCGCTTGTAGCATTGTCACGGCTTGGTGACATTTCTGATCCCCTTCGTTACTTGCCCCTCTCACGCCCTTGTTTAGACTCCCGTCACCCCACAAAAAACAATAAGGGCCCCCCATGACCACGCAACCACTGCCTGCCAGCAGTTGGCTGAATGCACCTGCCCATCACGCCTGGCTTGCCGCCGAAGGCCAGCGCCTGCTGTCATTCGCCAAGTCGTCCCGTCTGCCGGACGGGTTCGGCAACCTGGACGATAAAGGCCGCCTTGCGGCCAGTGCCCGCGCCGAAACCATGAACACCGCCCGCATGACCCACAGTTTCGCCATGGCCCATGCCATGGGGCTGCCGGGGTATGCCGAATGGGTTGAACACGGTGTGGCGGCCCTGCGTGGCCCTTTGCGCGATAGCGAGCACGGCGGTTGGTTCGCCGCGCCACACGCCCAGGATGGCAACACTGGCAAGGCGGCCTACCTGCATGCGTTCGTCGCCCTGGCGGCCAGCTCTGCGGTGGTGGCGGGGGCTCCCGGTGCGCAAACCCTGCTCAATGACGCCATTCACATCATCGACCAGTTCTTCTGGAGCGAGGAGGAGGGCGCGATGCTCGAATCGTTTGCCCAAGACTGGAGCGGTATCGAAGCCTATCGCGGCGCCAACAGCAATATGCACGCCACCGAAGCCTTTCTGGCGCTGGCGGATGTCACGGGTGACACGCGGTGGCTCGACCGCGCGTTGCGCATCGTTGAGCGGGTGATCCACCGTCATGCCGCCGACAACCAATTCATGGTGATCGAGCATTTCGACAGCCGCTGGCAACCCGTGCACGGTTACAACGAAGACAACCCCGCCGACGGCTTCCGCCCTTATGGCATCACCCCTGGCCACGGTTTCGAGTGGGCGCGCCTGGTGCTGCACCTGGAGGCTGCGCGCCTGCAGGCCGGCCTGGTCACGCCGGATTGGCTGGTCAGCGATGCCAAGGGGCTTTTCGCCAGTGCCTGCGAATACGCCTGGAGCGTGGACGGCGCCCCCGGCATCGTCTACACGCTGGACTGGCAGCATCAGCCGGTGGTGCGCGAGCGCCTGCATTGGACCCACGCCGAGGCCAGCGCCGCGGCCCAGGCCCTGCTCAAGCGTACCGGTGAGCTTCACTATGAAACCTGGTACCGACGCTTCTGGGAGTTTTGCGAGACCCATTTCATCGACCGCCGCCACGGCAGCTGGCACCACGAACTCAGCCCGCACAACCAGCCCAGCTGCAACATCTGGGGTGGCAAGCCGGACCTGTACCATGCCTGGCAAGCGGTAGTGCTGCCTGCACTGCCTTTGGCACCTAGCATGGCCAGCGCTTTAGGCGCTGGACGCTATGTCACCAGGTGGTGACATTTGTGCATCCCTTTGTTACCTGCGCTCAAAAAAACCATGTTTAAACTCCGTGCAGCGCAAGCTCCAGACTTGCATGCATAACAACAAGAAAAGGTATTCAGATGAACGCGATTAATCGCCTCGCCGTAGCTATTTCCGTTGCCTCGTTGTTCCCCCTCAGTGCATTTGCCGCCGACTCCAAAGGGACGGTTGAAGTTGTGCATTGGTGGACCTCGGGTGGCGAAAAAGCGGCTGTAGATGTCCTGAAGGCCCAAGTTGAGAAAGACGGCTTCACCTGGAAAGACGGTGCCGTCGCAGGTGGCGGCGGCGCCACGGCCATGACCGTGCTCAAAAGCCGCGCGGTCGCCGGCAACCCGCCAGGCGTGGCCCAGATCAAAGGCCCCGACATCCAGGAATGGGCGTCCACTGGCCTGCTCGACACCGACGTCCTGAAAGACGTGGCCAAAGAAGAAAAATGGGATTCCCTGCTCGACAAGAAAGTCTCCGACACCGTGAAGTACGAAGGTGACTACGTGGCCGTGCCGGTGAACATCCACCGCGTGAACTGGCTGTGGATCAACCCGGAAGTCTTCAAGAAAGCCGGCATCACCAAGAACCCCACCACCCTTGAAGAATTCTACGCAGCCGGCGACAAGCTGAAGAAAGCGGGCTTCATCGCGCTCGCCCACGGTGGCCAGCCATGGCAGGACAGCACTGTGTTCGAAGCGGTGGTTCTGTCGGTGATGGGCGCTGATGGCTACAAAAAAGCCCTGGTCGACCTGGATAACGGCGCTCTGACCGGTCCGGAAATGGTCAAGGCCCTTACTGAGCTGAAGAAAGTCGCGACCTACATGGACGTCGACGGCAAAGGCCAGGACTGGAACCTCGAAGCGGGCAAGGTCATCAACGGCAAGGCCGGCATGCAGATCATGGGTGACTGGGCCAAGTCCGAATGGACCGCCGCCAAGAAAGTCGCGGGCAAGGACTACGAGTGCGTAGCGTTCCCTGGCACCGACAAAGCCTTCACCTACAACATCGACTCCCTGGCGGTGTTCAAGCAGAAAGACAAAGGCACGGCTGCCGGTCAGCAGGACATCGCCAAAGTCGTGCTGGGTGAGAACTTCCAGAAAGTGTTCAGCATCAACAAGGGCTCGATCCCTGTGCGCAACGACATGCTGAACAAAATGGATTCCTACGGCTTTGACTCCTGTGCCCAGACCGCCGCCAAGGACTTCCTGGCAGACGCCAAGACCGGTGGCCTGCAGCCGAGCATGGCGCACAACATGGCCACCACCCTGGCTGTGCAAGGTGCGTTCTTTGACGTCGTGACCAACTACATCAACGACCCGAAAGCCGACCCGGCCGACACTGCCAAGAAACTGGGCGCTGCGATCAAGTCCGCCAAGTAACACCGTTGTAGGAACCCGGCTTTTGGAGTGAGGGAGCAAGCTCGCTCACCCCACAAGCCGGCCCCTGCAAGCTGTAGTCCTTTTTCTCTGTATTGGATTTTCCCATGAGTTCTGTTGCTGTGTTCAGCAAAGCCTCGCCGTTCGATGCACTGCAGCGCTGGCTACCCAAACTGGTGCTGGCGCCCAGCATGTTTATCGTGTTGGTAGGCTTCTACGGCTACATCCTGTGGACGTTTGTACTGTCGTTCACCACGTCCACCTTCCTGCCCAGTTACAAATGGGCGGGCCTTGCGCAATACGAGCGGTTGTTCGACAACGATCGCTGGTGGGTGGCGAGCAAGAACCTGGCGCTGTTTGGCGGCATGTTCATCGGCATCACCCTGGTGATCGGCGTGACGCTGGCGATTTTCCTCGACCAGAAAATCCGCCGCGAAGGCTTTATCCGCACCATCTACCTGTACCCGATGGCGCTCTCGATGATCGTCACCGGTACCGCCTGGAAATGGCTGCTCAACCCGGGCATGGGCCTGGACAAACTCCTGCGTGACTGGGGCTGGGAAGGTTTCCGCCTGGACTGGCTGATCGATCCGGACCGTGTCGTTTACTGCCTGGTGATCGCGGCTGTGTGGCAAGCCTCGGGTTTTATCATGGCAATGTTTCTCGCTGGCCTGCGTGGTGTTGATCAATCGATCATCCGTGCGGCCCAGATCGACGGCGCGAGCCTGCCGCGCATCTACTGGAGCGTGGTGCTGCCCAGCCTGCGTCCGGTGTTCTTCAGCGCGGTGATGATCCTGGCGCACATCGCCATCAAGAGCTTCGACCTGGTGGCGGCAATGACCGCCGGTGGCCCGGGCTACTCGTCCGACCTGCCTGCCATGTTCATGTACTCGTTCACCTTCAGCCGTGGCCAGATGGGCATGGGTTCGGCCAGTGCAATCCTGATGCTCGGTGCGATCCTCGCGATCATCGTGCCTTACCTCTACTCCGAGCTGAGGACCAAACGTAATGACTAGTCTCGCTTCCAAACCTGCCATCAGCCTGAGTCGCATCGCGATCTACGCGGTGCTGATTCTCGCGGTGCTGCTGTACCTGGTGCCGCTGGTGGTGATGTTGCTCACCAGCTTCAAGACCCCGGAAGACATCACCACCGGCAACCTGCTGAGCTGGCCGACCGTAGTCACCGGCATTGGCTGGATCAAGGCCTGGGATACGGTGGATGGTTACTTCTGGAACTCGATCAAGATCACCGTTCCGGCCGTGTTGATCTCCACCGCTATCGGTGCGTTGAACGGCTACGTGCTGTCGTTCTGGCGCTTCCGCGGTTCGCAGCTGTTCTTCGGCCTGCTGTTGTTCGGCTGCTTCCTGCCGTTCCAGACCGTGCTGCTGCCGGCATCCTTCACCCTCGGCAAGATGGGCCTGGCCAGTACCACCACCGGCCTGGTGTTTGTGCACGTGGTCTACGGCCTGGCGTTCACCACGCTGTTCTTCCGTAACTACTACGTGAGCATTCCGGACGCGCTGATCAAGGCCGCACGCCTGGACGGTGCGGGCTTTTTCACCATCTTCCGTCAGATCATTCTGCCGATGTCGACCCCGATCATCATGGTCTGCCTGATCTGGCAGTTCACCCAGATCTGGAACGACTTCCTGTTCGGTGTGGTGTTCTCCAGCGGCGACTCCCAGCCCATCACAGTGGCGCTGAACAACCTGGTCAACACCAGCACCGGGGCCAAGGAATATAACGTGGATATGGCGGCGGCGATGATCGCCGGGCTGCCGACCCTGCTGGTCTATGTGATCGCAGGCAAGTATTTCGTGCGCGGCCTCACGGCCGGCGCGGTCAAGGGGTAATCATGGCTACGCTTGAACTTCGCAATGTAAACAAGACCTATGGCGCCGGCCTGCCCGACACCTTGAAGAACATCGAACTGTCGATCAAGGAAGGCGAGTTCCTGATCCTGGTCGGCCCTTCGGGGTGCGGTAAATCCACGCTGATGAACTGCATCGCCGGCCTGGAAACCATCACCGGCGGCGCGATCATGATCGGCGACCAGGACGTGAGCGGCATGAGCCCCAAGGACCGTGACATCGCCATGGTGTTCCAGTCCTACGCGCTGTACCCGACCATGAGCGTGCGCCAGAACATCGAGTTCGGCCTCAAGATCCGCAAGATGGCCCAGGCGGACATCGACGCCGAAGTGGCGCGCGTGGCCAAGCTGCTGCAGATCGAACACCTGCTCAACCGCAAGCCGGGCCAGCTCTCCGGCGGCCAGCAACAGCGCGTGGCCATGGGCCGTGCCCTGGCGCGCCGGCCGAAGATCTACCTGTTCGACGAGCCGCTGTCCAACCTCGACGCCAAGCTGCGCGTCGAGATGCGCACCGAAATGAAACTGATGCACCAGCGCCTCAAGACCACCACGGTCTACGTGACCCACGATCAGATCGAAGCGATGACCCTGGGCGACAAAGTGGCGGTGATGAAGGACGGCATCATCCAACAATTCGGCACGCCGAAAGAAATTTACAACGACCCGGCCAACCTGTTTGTGGCAAGCTTTATCGGTTCACCACCAATGAACTTCGTTCCTATGCGCCTAAAACGCAAGGAAGGTCGTTTGGTCGCGCTGCTCGACAGCGGCCAGGCCCGTTGCGAATTGCCGTTGGGCATGAACGACGCAGGCCTGGAGGACCGTGATGTGATTCTGGGCCTGCGCCCGGAGCAGATCGTGTTGGCGGCGGGTGAGGGCAACGGTTCGTCGAGCATTCGCGCTGAAGTCCAGGTCACCGAACCGACCGGTCCGGACACCCTGGTGTTCGTGCAGCTCAATGACACCAAGGTCTGCTGCCGTTTGGCGCCGGATGTGGCGCCCCAGGTCGGCGAGACCCTGACCCTGCAATTTGATCCGGCCAAGGTATTGCTGTTCGACGCCAACACTGGCGAACGCCTAGGCACTGCTTCTTCATTGCCCGCACAGGGGCATGCCGACAACGTGGCCCAATTCAAAGGCCGCTGAAGCAGCTAAGTTGTTGTTTTAAATAAAAAAGTAACCCGCGTTAGATAAAAACAGTTTAATAACAATAAAGACGAGGATGTAGGGATGAAAAAGCAACACAACAACACTCGGCTGATCTGCCAAATGTCAGCTGCAGCAGCCCTGGTTTTGTCCGCCAATGCGATGGCGGCCGATGCATTCAGTGCCGACTCCAAGTGGATGACCGGCGATTGGGGTGGTGAGCGTACCAAGCTGATCGAGCAAGGTATCGACATCAAGGCTGACTACGTAGGGGAAATGGGCGCCAACCTGCGCGGCGGCTACAACGACGACAGGACCGGCCGTTACTCTGACCAGTTCGGTCTGGGCGTAGCACTGGACCTGCAAAAGCTGTGGGGCTGGGATAACACCCAGGCCAAGATCCAGTTTACCAACCGTAATGGCCAGAACATCTCCAACGACCGCATTGGCGACCCGCGTGCCGGCACGCTGAGTTCGTCCATGGAAGTCTACGGCCGTGGCCACATGGTGCGTCTGACCCAGTTCTGGATCCAGCACCAGATGTTCGACAACAAGTTGGACGTGAAACTCGGTTACTTCGGTGAAGGCGAAGACTTCAACACCTTCCCATGCGACTTCCAGAACCTGTCGTTCTGCGGCTCGCAGGTCGGTAACTATGTGAACACCTGGTACAACTGGCCCGTCAGCCAGGCCGCGATCCGCGTGAAATACAACATCACGCCTGAGCTGTATGCGCAAATCGGTGCGTACAACCAGAACCCATCGCAGCTCGAGCACGGCAATGGCTTCAAGCTCAGCGGCAGCGGCACCAAAGGTACCGTGATTCCGGTGGAATTGGTCTGGTCGCCGAAGGTTAATAACCTGCCGGGCGAATACCGTGTGGGTTACTACAAAAGTGCCGCCGACGCCGCTGACGTACGTGAAGACGTGAACGGCAACGATGCCGCCACCACGGGTGCTGCATACCGTACCCGCAGCAGCAAGAAAGGCTACTGGTTCGTTGCCCAACAACAACTCACCACGCACAACGGCGACGCTTCGCGTGGCCTGAACATCGCGGCTAACGCGACCTTCCACGACAAAGAAACCAACCTGGTCGATAACTACCAGTCGTTGATGCTGGTGTACAAAGGCCCATTCGATGCGCGTCCAAAAGACGACGTGGGTATTGGTGCCGCACGTCTGCACGTCAACGACGACGTGAAGAAAAACGCCGAACTGCTCAACGTCGCCAATGGCGTGAACGACTACGACAACGCGCTGTTCTCGCCGATCCGCGAAACCGAGTACAACTTCGAAATCAACTACGGCTTCCACGTCACCAACTGGCTGACCGTGCGTCCCAACCTGCAATACGTCGTCCAACCGGGCGGCGTGGATAAAGTCGACAACGCGCTGGTGGCGGGCCTGAAAATTCAGTCTACGTTCTAACGCTGTTGCGATAAGCTCCTTCTCTCTGTGCGCATTTTGCGGGTAGCCATGGCTATCCGCTTTTTTTTGGGTTGCATTGTGAAGATATTCAGGACCGTGGCACATGCATGAGCAACCGCTGCAACGCTTTTTCAAATCCCTGCGCGAGCGTCCTGTGTTCGCCTGGGAGCGCTTCCAGATGCGCGACGTGCTGGTGATCGACCACCCGCTGTGCCAGGCGGTGTTCAGTCGCCAGGGCGCGCAACTGTTGCATTTCCAGCCCCGTGGCCAAAAACCCTGGCTGTGGTGTGCAGCCAAGTGGCCGCAAGTCGGCGCCATTCGTGGCGGCGTACCTGTGTGCTGGCCGTGGTATGGCCGCCATCCGAGTGAGAATGCCTGGCCGTCTCATGGCTGGGCGCGCTTGATCGACTGGAAACTGCTCGACAGCAGCACCGACGATGACGGCGTGCGCCTGCACTGGCAATTGCAGCTGTGCGACTGGCAGGTCGACCTCCACGCGCACTTGGGCGACACCCTGGAATTGCGCCTGAGCACCGAGCATCAGGACGAGCTGCCATGCCAATTGAGCCATGCGTTGCACGCTTACTGGCGTATTGGTCACGTTGACGAGATAGCGCTGTCTGGGCTCGACGGTGCACAAGGTTACGACCAGCTCAATCGCCAGGTTTGCCAGCAGGAAGGCGAGCTGCGCGTGGAGGGCGGGTGCCAGCGGGTGTTCCATCACGAAGGCGAATTGCAACTCAAGGACCACGCCTGGCAGCGTGAACTGTGCATCGACACCGGCGACAGCGCCGACACGGTGGTGTGGCACCCAGGCAGTCGGCCGTTGTTAGGCGTGAGCTTCAACGAGGCGTCGGGGTTTGTGTGCGTGGAGTCGGCGATGGCGGGGGCGAGTTTGGCGCCGGGGGAGCGGGCGCATCTGAGTTTGCAGGCGCGGGCTGGGGTTTAGCGGTGTGGTTGATGGCCTCATCGGGGGCAAGCCCCCTCCCACAGTTTAATTTGTGAATACTTTCAAATGTGGGAGGGGGCTTGCCCCCGATGAGGCCAGTGAAACCAACACACAGCCTTGCTCAGTTGAACTCGTCGCCCACCGGGTACCGGCTGTCATTCAAGCTCTCTTTGATCTTGCGCAAATGCGGCTGGAAATCCACGCCACGGCGCAAGGTCATGCCGGTTGCCAGCACATCCAGCACCGTCAATTGGATGATCCGCGAGGTCATCGGCATATAGATGTCGGTGTCTTCCGGCAGCGGAATGTTCAGGCTCACGGTACTGGCCTTGGCCAGCGGTGAGTTCTCGGCCGTCACGCCCAGCACTGACGCGCCGTTTTCCCGCGCGATACGCGCCACTTCCACCAGCTCACGGGTACGCCCGGTGTAGGAAATGATCACGAACAACTCGCCCGTGTGCGCCACCGACGCGATCATGCGCTGCATCAGCACGTCCGCGTGCGCGGTCACGGCCAGGTTGAAGCGGAAAAACTTGTGCAACGCATCCATGGCCACCGGGGCCGAAGCGCCCAGGCCGAAGAAGTGGATTTGCCGTGCCTGGATCAACAGGTCCACGGCCTTGCTGATCAGCGCCGGGTCCAGGGCCTGGCAGGCGCTGTCCAGGGACGCAATGGCGCTGCCAAAGATCTTCTGCGTGTAGGCCTCAGGGTTATCATCGGCCTCCACAGCGCGGCTGACATACGCCGCGCCACTGGCCAGGCTTTGCGCCAGCTGCAATTTCAGTTCAGGGTAACCGCTCACGCCGAACGAACGGCAGAAACGGTTGACCGTCGGTTCACTGACCGAGGCAGCCTGGGCGAGGGCGGCAATGGAGAAGCGGGTCGCCTGCTGCGGGTTGAGCAGGATGACCTCGGCGACTTTTTTCTCGGCCTTGTTCAATTCTTCGAGGCGGTTCCGGATCTGTTCCAGAAGATTTCGCACGCGGTCCATTCAGTCTTTCCTTCGGGCGACGATGCAAATAAAGGGCGGCAGCCAATCGACGAGTGGCTTTTCGCGGTGGCCTATCCTACTGAGGGTAGCTGAACACCACCACTCGGAATGCGCATTTCGGCAAAATGTTGTGGTTATTACTACATTTTTCCTTGAGTGATACCTTGAAAAAAGGTATTTGTAGCTTAACTTGATAAAAGAACAAACATCATGCCTTTGATAACCGTAGAACCCTGCACCTTTGCCCTGTTTGGCGCCTTGGGTGATCTGGCGCTGCGCAAGTTATTTCCTGCCCTCTATCAACTCGATGGCGCCGGGCTGCTGCACGACGATACGCGCATCCTGGCCCTGGCCCGTGAAGCCGGCTCCGAGCAACAGCACCTGGCCCATATCGAAAAAGAACTGCGCAAATACGTCGGCAAAGAACTGGAAGAGACCATCGCCCAGCGGTTCCTGGCGCGCCTGACCTACGTACACGTCGACTTCATGAAGGCCGACGATTATGTGGCCTTGGCCGAAATAGCCGGCACCGAGCAATGCCTGATCGCCTACTTCGCCACGCCAGCGGCGGTGTACGGGGCGATCTGCGAGAACCTGTCCAAGGTCGGCCTGGCGCAAAACACCCGCGTCGTGCTGGAAAAGCCCATCGGTTCGGACCTGGAGTCCTCGCGCAAGGTCAACGACGCCGTGGCGCAGTTCTTTGCGGAGAACCGCACCTACCGCATCGACCACTACCTTGGCAAAGAGACCGTCCAGAACCTCATTGCCCTGCGGTTCGCCAATAGCCTGTTCGAAACCCAGTGGAACCAGAACTACATTTCCCACGTGGAAATCACCGTGGCCGAGCAGGTCGGTATCGAAGGCCGTTGGGGTTATTTCGACAAGGCCGGCCAACTGCGCGACATGATCCAGAACCACCTGCTGCAACTGCTTTGCCTGATTGCCATGGACCCGCCGGCCGACTTGTCCGCCGACAGTATCCGTGACGAGAAGGTCAAGGTGCTCAAGGCCCTGGCGCCCATAAGCCCGGATGGCCTGACCACCCAGGTGGTACGCGGCCAGTACATCGCCGGCTACAGCGCCGGCAAACCGGTGCCGGGTTACCTGGAAGAAGAGAATTCCAATACCCAGAGCGACACCGAAACCTTCGTCGCGCTGCGGGCCGATATCCGTAACTGGCGTTGGGCCGGGGTGCCGTTCTACCTGCGTACCGGCAAACGCATGCCGCAAAAACTGTCGCAGATCGTTATCCACTTCAAGGAACCGTCCCACTACATCTTCGCCCCCGAGCAGCGCTTGCAGATCAGCAACAAACTGATCATTCGCCTGCAGCCGGATGAAGGTATCTCCTTGCGTGTGATGACCAAGGAACAGGGCCTGGACAAGGGCATGCAACTGCGCAGCGGCCCACTGCAACTGAATTTTTCCGACACTTATCGCAGCGCGCGCATCCCCGATGCGTACGAGCGTTTGCTGTTGGAAGTGATGCGCGGTAATCAGAACCTGTTTGTTCGCAAAGATGAAATCGAAGCCGCGTGGAAATGGTGTGACCAGTTGATCGCCGGGTGGAAGAAATCCGGTGACGCGCCCAAGCCGTATGCGGCGGGGTCTTGGGGGCCGATGAGCTCCATTGCACTGATCACGCGGGATGGGAGGTCGTGGTATGGCGATATCTGAATTGAAACTGCCTCAGGGCGTAACGGCCCATGAGTACCGTTCGCCGGTGCTGCTGGCGGAGGGCCTGGCCAATGACGTGGCCGAGCAATTGCGCGTGGCCATCAGCGCCCGTGGCGAAGCGACCCTGGTGGTGTCCGGTGGCCGCAGCCCCGTGGCGTTTTTCCAGAACCTGGCCAAGCAAGGCCTGGACTGGTCAAAGGTCACCATTACCCTGGCCGATGAACGCTGGGTGCCGGTGGAGCACGCCGACAGCAATGCCGGTTTGTTGAAGCAGCACCTGTTGCAAGGCCCGGCGGCCAAGGCCAGGTTTTTGAGCTTGTACAGCGCGACGCCAACCCTTGAAGACGCTGCCGAGCAGGCCGATCGCCTGCTGGCCGAACTGCCGGCCATTGATGTGCTGGTGCTGGGCATGGGCGATGACGGCCACACCGCTTCGCTGTTTCCCAACAGCCCGAACCTCGCCGAAGCGCTGAAGGCCGACGGTACCCGCCGTTGCTGGCCGATGCTGGCGCCGACCGTGCCGCATCAGCGCCTGACCATGAGTCGCGCGTTGCTGGCCACGGCCAATTACACCGTGCTGTCGATTTCCGGCAGTTCGAAGTTGACCACCTTGAGCGCGGCCCTGGCCAGTGACGATGTTGCGGCCATGCCGATTCGCGCGTTTTTGCAACCTACATTAGAGATTTACTGGTGCCCATGAGCCAAGGATCAGCCGCTATGAAAAGCCCACAACCGACCGTGTCCATGGCGGATAAAGTTGCCCTGATCGACAGCCTCTGCGCCAAGGCGCGGATCCTGCCGGTGATCACCATCGCCCGTGAACAGGACATTTTGCCGCTGGCCGATGCCCTGGCAGCCGGTGGCTTGACCGCATTGGAAGTGACCCTGCGTTCCGAGTTCGGCCTCAAGGCCATCCAGGTGTTGCGTGAGCAGCGCCCGGAACTGTGCACCGGTGCCGGCACTGTGCTCGACCGCCATATGCTCGAAGCGGCTGAAGTGGCAGGCTCGCAATTTATCGTCACCCCCGGCATCACCCGCGACTTGCTGGAAGCCTCGGTACACAGCCCGATCCCATTACTGCCGGGCATCAGCAATGCCTCCGGAATCATGGAAGGCTATGGCCTGGGCTACCGCCGCTTCAAGCTGTTCCCGGCCGAAGTCAGCGGCGGCGTTGCCGCAATCAAGGCCCTGGGCGGCCCGTTCGGCGAAGTGAAGTTCTGCCCGACCGGCGGCGTCGGCCCGGCCAATATCAAAAGCTACATGGCGTTGAAAAACGTGATGTGCGTGGGCGGTAGCTGGATGCTGGACCCGGAGTGGGTCAAGAACGGCGACTGGGCCCGCATCCAGGAAGTCACCGCACAGGCGCTGGCGCTGCTCGATTGAGCTGATTTATCGAATCGTTGTTGCTGTGCTTAACGGCATTTTTGCGGTGCACTTGGTCGGTGTACCGCTTTTTTTTGCCTGTAAAAAATCGCGACAGCGCCACAAAACCGAAGGTGGGAAGGGGCGAGCCCCTCCCACATTTTCAGCGTGTGTTTAGCTGGGTAATGGCGTCGACCAGCACACTCATGTCTGCCGCCGATGTCAGCAACCCCGGCGTCACCCGAATGCAGGTACCGAACGCCGCTCCTGTTCGCGTCGTGGTAAACAGGCCGTACTCCTTGAGCAACCGATCCACCATGACTGGCTGATCGCGCCCCATGAACTTGAACGCGGTGATCCCGCAATACAGCCGCGGATCATCCGACGTCAGCACCTCGATCCCTTCCAACGGCCGTACCCGGCTCACCCAAAGGTCGCGCAGGTAATTGACCCGCGCCCCCTTGGCCGCCGCGCCGCCCAATGCCCGATGTTCTTCAAACACCAGCGGCAGGGTCATCAGCGCCGGAAAATTCGGCGTGCTGTAGGACGTACGTGCGCGTACATCGGTGGCGGGGTAGTGGAACTCGCCCATATCCGGGTCGATATCGGCCAAGCGCTCGGGAGCGATATAGAGAAAGCCGAGCGTCAGCGGCGCGCCAATCCACTTGTGCAGGTTGAAGCCGGCGAACTGGATACCCAAGTCGGCCAGGTTGAACTCGATTTGGCCCAGGGCGTGGGCACCGTCGAGGATCACATCGATGCCATGCTCGCGAGCGGCCTTGGCAATCGCCGCAACCGGCATTACCAGACCGGTGCGGTGGGTGACGTGGGTCAGCGCCATCAGCTTTAAACGCGGGTGCTGGGCGAAGGCATCGCGATACGTCTGCACCAGGCTGTCGAAACTCGCCGGGTGCGTGTGGGACAGTTCGACTACTTCGACCCCGCGAACATCCGTCAGCCAGCGCATGGCGCCTTTGACCGTGTCGTACTCCAGGTCACTGATCAACACCTGGTCGCCCGGTTGCAGACGGTTGTAGTTGCGGATCAGCGACTGCAAGGCTTCGGTGGCATTGCGCGTGAAGGCGACGGACTCCGGGTCGACATCGATCAACCCGGCCAGTTGGCGGCGGATCTCGACGTTTTCGCCGGTCTCGAAGCGTTGGCGCACGTGCAGCGAATTGCTGCGGTTGATAAACGCGACGTGGTCCAGGTACTGCGCCTGCACCGGACGGCTCATGCGCCCGAAGTAGCCGTTTTCCAGATTGATCGGGCCCGGTTCCACGTCATAGCACCGGGCGATGGTCTGCCAGTGATCTTCGTTATCTGCGTTCCTTGGCATGGCGGGGCTCTTAGTCAATGGCGAGGTGCTGGTTTGCCGTGTTTCGCGCGTAGCGGTTCAAGTAATTCGGCCAGGCCGTTGTGGTCGATTTCCTGCATCAACGCCAGCAAACCACCCAGCTCGCCGTGGGGGAAACCTTCGCGGGCAAACCAGTTCAGGTAAGGCCCCGGCAGGTCGGCGATGATCCGGCCCTTGTATTTGCCGAAGGGCATTTGGCGGGTGATCAGTAGTTCGAGTTTTTCGGGGTTCATGGGGATCGGCCGCTTGCGTCGAGACCTTGGAAAATACAGGCATTCTGCATGAAGGCCAAATGACAGATCATGCAAATAACGTACATACAGATGGTTCAATAATTCATAAATTATTGAAAATTAAAAGGAAAATAATTTTTCAAAACCTGGCATGAGCGCTGCAATCATCTAGGCAACCTTCCTCAACCCACATAAGGAATTGAAAAATGACTGACATCAATAAAGAATCGATCTCTGTACTCAACGACCTCATCGAGACCAGCATCGACGGCCAGAAGGGTTTCAAGGAATGTGCCGAAGACATCAAGCACCCAGAACTCAAAGCGCTGTTCGCCAAGCGCTCCGCTGATTGTGCGACTGCCGCTGCCGAACTGAAAACCGCTGTGCGTGCATTGGGTGGTGATCCGGAAGATTCCGGCAGCGTCGCCGGCGCACTGCACCGTGGCTGGGTCGACGTGAAGTCGATGGTGACCGGCAAAGACGAAGAGGCTGTGCTGAACGAAGCCGAGCGCGGTGAAGACCATGCACTCAAGGCTTACCGTGAAGCGATCGAGAAGATCAACCAGCACAACCTGCTGGGCATTCGTGACCTGGTTGAGCGCCAGTACCATGGCGCACAGCGCAACCATGATCAGGTAAAAGCCCTGCGTAACCAGGCACGCGCTCAGTCGTAAGCCCTACGCAGTAAAAAAATGTGGGAGGGGGCTTGCCCCCGATGGCAGTGGTTCAGTCACCGATAAAGTGCCTGACCTACCGCGATCGGGAGCAAGCCCCCTCCCACATTTGTTGTGTGTTGATGATGAAAGTGCAATCAACCAATGCTGATCGGCGGCAGTTCGGTCAGGGTCACGACTTGCTGCTTGCGTGGCGCGAGGATCTCGGCCTCGCCATCCACTACCAGCTCATCGCGCTGGTTGAACACACGGGTGGCGATGCGTACGCGAAACTTCGGCAGTTTTTCAAGGATTTCCAGGCGCACGGTCAGGGTGTCGCCGATCTTGACCGGTTTTTGAAAGCTCATCTGCTGGCCAATATAGATGGTGCCCGGCCCAGGCAGCTCGCAGGCCACGGCTGCACTGATCAACGCGCCGCTGAACATGCCATGGGCGATACGCTCCTTGAACAGGGTGGCCTTGGCGTATTCGGCATCCAGGTGCACCGGGTTGTGGTCGCCGGACATGGCGGCGAACAACTGGATATCGCGCTCTTCCACGGTCTTGCTGTAGCTGGCGGTCTGGCCGACTTCGAGGGCTTCGTAAGGGGTATTGGTTACCTGGGTCATCTAAAGGTGCATCCTGTGGCTAATCGGTAATTTAACAGGCTGATTTTTAAGCGGAATTTATTCGCAGTGGACCGGCCTGCGCAGGGTCAGGGCCTGGTCGAGCCACGTCAGCACATCCGCGGTGACTTCATCGCGGTTGGTTTCGTTGAACACTTCGTGACGCGCCTGCGGGTAGATATTGAGTTGCAAATGCTGACAGCCGGCCTCACGCAGGGCGGTGGCCAGACTGTTGAGACGCTTGCCCTCACTCACCGGATCACATTCGCCGCCTATGACCAGGATCGGCAGGCCCGGATCGATCTGCGCGAGGTTGGACGCTTTGCTGATTTGCTGCAAGCCGCCGAGCAAATCGACCCACAGTTGGTTGGTGCAGCGAAAACCGCAAAGCGGGTCATTGATGTACTTGTCCACCTCTGCGGGGTCGCGGCTGAGCCAGTCGAACGCCGTGCGGTTGGGCTTGAACGCTTTGTTAAACGAGCCGAACGACAGGAACTCGATCAGCGCGCTGCGACCGCGCAAACCCTGGCGCACACGCTCGGCGCGGGCGATCACGCGGGCGGCGCGGTATAGCGCCACCGGCTGGAAATTCGACCCACTGAGAATCGCCCCGTGCAGGCTGGCGCTGTGGTGCAACAGGTAGGCCTGGGCGATGTAGCTGCCCATGCTGTGGCCCAACAATATGATCGGCAACCCTGGGTGCTGCTGGCCAATGTGCTGGTTGAGACTCGCCAGGTCGCCCACCACTTTGTTCCAGCCATCCTCCTCGGCGTACAACCCCAGCGTGCCTTCATCGGCGGTGCGGCCGTGGCCACGCTGGTCCGGCGCATACACACCATAGCCGGCGGCGCACAGGGCCTTGGCCAACCGCGCATAGCGCCCGCTGTGCTCGGCCATGCCGTGGGACAGCATGACCACCGCATGGGCCGGCTCGTCGGGCATCCATTGATTGACGTACAGGCGGCTGTGGTCATTCGCGGTCAGCCAGTGGGTGCTGTGGTTCATGACGCGTCCTTTCTTCAAGGTTGCTCGGGGGTCGTTGCAGTGTATAGCTCATCTGCCAGAGGGCGGGGTATCTGCCTACGCGTCAGGGACAAGATTCATACAATCAATGACACGATTGAGTGTATTTGCCTGTTTGGCTATAGCTGCTAACGTCCCCAAAGCTCCGCTTTTTATAAGCGGCCGGACACCTTCAGGTACAGAGGACAAGAATAATGCAACCTGATTTCTGGAATGACAAACGCGCGGCGGGGGTTCCCAATGCCATCGACCTCTCGGCCTACAAGTCGGTGATCGAGGTCTTCGAGCGTTCCTGCAAGACCTTTGCCGACCGTCCGGCGTTCAGCAACATGGGCATTACCCTGACCTACGCCGAGCTTGAACGCCAGAGTGCGGCGTTCGCCGGCTACCTGCAACAGCACACCGACCTCAAGCCCGGCGAGCGCATCGCCGTGCAAATGCCCAACGTGCTGCATTACCCGATTGCCGTGTTCGGCGCCCTGCGCGCCGGCCTGATCGTGGTCAACACTAACCCGCTGTACACCCCGCGCGAGATGCGCCACCAGTTCAAGGACGCCGGCGTGCGTGCGCTGGTCTACCTCAACCTGTTCGGTTCGCGGGTACAGGAGGTGTGCAACGATACCGAGATCGACTACCTGATCGAGGCCAGGATGGGCGACTTCATGCCCGCCGCCAAAGGCTGGCTGATCAATACCGTGGTCGACAAGGTGAAGAAAATGGTCCCCGCCTATCACCTGCCGCGCGCGGTGTCGTTCAAGCGCGCGCTGCGCATGGGCGCCGGCCTGGGCGTAACGCGCCATCCGGTGAGCCTGGATGACATCGCCGTGCTGCAATACACCGGCGGCACCACCGGCCTGGCCAAGGGCGCGATGCTCACCCATGGCAACCTGGTGGCGAACATGCAGCAGGTGCGTGCCTGCATGTCGCAAACCGGCGAGGACGGCCACCCGCTGATCAAGGAAGGGCAGGAGGTGATGATCGCGCCGCTGCCGCTTTACCATATCTACGCCTTCACCGCCAATTGCATGTGCATGATGGTCTCGGGCAACCACAACGTGCTCATCACCAACCCCCGGGACATCGGCGGGTTTATCAAGGAGCTGAAAAAGTGGCGCTTTACCGGGCTGCTGGGGCTCAACACGCTGTTTGTGGCGTTGATGGACCACCCCGACTTCAAGAGCCTGGATTTCTCCCACCTCAAACTCACCAACTCCGGCGGCACCGCACTGATCAAGGCCACGGCCGAGCGCTGGGAGCAACTGACCGGCTGTGCGATTGGCGAGGGCTACGGCCTGACGGAAACCTCGCCCGTGGCGAGTACCAACCCCTATGGCAACAAATCGCGCCTCGGCACCGTGGGCATTCCGGTGCCGGCCACCGCGATGAAGGTGATTGATGATGATGGCGTCGAGTTGCCCCTGGGTGAACGCGGCGAGTTGTGCATCAAGGGGCCGCAGGTGATGAAGGGCTACTGGCAGCAGCCGGCCGCCACCGCCGAGGCTCTGGACGCCGAAGGCTGGCTCAGGACTGGCGATATCGCGGTGATTGATGAGGATGGTTTTGTACGGATTGTCGATCGCAAGAAAGACCTGATCATCGTCTCCGGTTTCAACGTGTACCCCAATGAAATCGAAGACGTGGTGATGGCTCACCCGGGGGTGGCCAACTGTGCGGTGATCGGCGTGCCGGACGAACGCACGGGCGAGGCGGTGAAGCTGTTCGTGGTGGCGCGTGCCGAAGGCGTGAGCCTTGAAGAGCTCAAGAGTTACTGCAAGGCCAACTTCACGGGCTATAAGGTACCCAAGCAGATTGTGCTGCGCGATTCGTTGCCGATGACGCCGGTAGGGAAAATTTTGCGGCGTGAGCTGCGCGACATCGCCTGAGTTGAAATAGATTCAAAATGTGGGAGAGGGCTTGCTCCCGATGGCGGCGTTCAGTCACCAACTGTGTGACTGACCCACTGCCATCGGGAGCAAGCCCCCTCCCACATGTGTTTTATGTTGTGCTGAAAGCCTTATTCCAGAGCCTCTCGCTGAGGCATTTCGGCTTTGTTTAAAGTGTGACCAAATATTGTAGGACAGTCATGATAGTGACTGTGGGGCCCTCGTTTGGCTCTAGTCGGCCCTTGGCAAAGCTGCTACTCTCGGCGCGCTTTGTGACGTCTAGGCCTGCTTGAAAGCGCCAGATTCACCTTAAAAAAACATACACCAATAATAATCGCATCAAATGCGATGATGAATTCGCGTCGCTGAGGAGTGGGCTTTCCATGCACGAAGACTTTTGGAAGGATAAGTACCCCGCCGGGATTGCTGCAGACATCAATCCAGACGAGTATCCAAATATTCAGGCGGTACTGAAGCAGTCCTGCCAGCGCTTCGCCAACAAACCGGCTTTCAGCAACCTGGGCAAGACAATCACCTACGGTGAGTTGTACGAATTGTCCGGCGCCTTCGCCGCGTACCTGCAACAGCACACCGACTTGAAGCCCGGCGACCGAATCGCCGTGCAACTGCCCAACGTCCTGCAATATCCCGTCGCCGTGTTCGGTGCCATCCGTGCCGGCCTGATCGTGGTCAACACCAACCCGCTGTACACCGCGCGGGAAATGGAACACCAATTCAACGATTCCGGCGCCAAGGCCCTGGTCTGCCTGGCCAACATGGCGCATCTGGCGGAAAAGGTCGTGCCCAAGACCGCCGTCAAGCACGTGATTGTCACCGAAGTCGCCGACCTGCTGCCGCCGCTCAAGCGCCTGCTGATCAACAGCGTCATCAAGTACGTGAAGAAAATGGTCCCGGCGTACCACTTGCCGCACGCGATCAAGTTCAACGATGTGCTCGCCAAAGGCCATGGCCAGCCGGTCAGCGATGCCAGCCCGGCCAGCAGCGAAGTGGCGGTGCTGCAATACACCGGCGGCACCACCGGCGTGGCCAAGGGTGCGATGCTCACCCACCGCAACCTGGTCGCCAACATGTTGCAGTGCAAGGCACTGATGGGCTCCAACCTCAACGAAGGTTGCGAGATCCTGATCACGCCGCTGCCGCTGTATCACATCTATGCCTTCACCTTTCATTGCATGGCGATGATGCTGATCGGCAACCACAACATCCTGATCAGCAACCCGCGTGACCTGCCGGCGATGGTCAAGGAACTGTCCAAGTGGAAGTTCAGCGGCTTTGTCGGCCTTAACACGCTGTTTGTGGCGCTGTGCAACAACGAAGCCTTTCGCAAGCTGGATTTCTCCGCGCTCAAGGTCACCCTGTCGGGCGGCATGGCCCTGCAACTGGCGGCCGCCGAACGCTGGAAAGCCGTGACCGGCTGTGGCATCTGCGAAGGCTACGGCATGACCGAAACCAGCCCGGTGGCCACGGTCAACCCGATCCAGCATATCCAGCTTGGCACCATCGGCATTCCGGTGCCCTCGACCCTGTGCAAGGTCATCACCGATGACGGCGTCGAGTTGGCCCTGGGGGAAGTCGGCGAGCTGTGCGTCAAGGGCCCGCAGGTGATGAAAGGCTACTGGCAGCGCCAGGACGCCACCGACGAGATGCTCGACAGCGAAGGCTGGCTAAAAACCGGTGATATCGCGATCATCCAGCCGGATGGCTACATGCGCATTGTCGACCGCAAGAAGGACATGATCCTGGTCTCGGGCTTCAACGTGTACCCCAACGAGCTGGAAGACGTACTGGCCACCCTGCCGGGCGTGCTGCAATGCGCGGCCATTGGTGTGCCGGACGAAAAGTCCGGGGAGCACATCAAGATCTTCATCGTGGTCAAGCCGGGCGCCACCCTGACCAAGGAGCAGGTGATGGAACACATGCGCGCCAACGTCACCGGCTACAAGGTGCCCAAGGCCGTGGAGTTCCGCGATGCGCTGCCGACCACCAACGTGGGCAAGATCCTGCGGCGTGAGTTGCGTGATGAAGAGTTGAAGAAACTCGGCCTTAAAAAGTAACCCGGTCCAAATGTGGGAGGGACGGTGCGCCCCTCCCACATTTTTTGTCCTGTGTGCTTACAGAGCGAACTGCGCGAAGCTCACACCCGCACCCGCCGGGCGTACATCCTTCAAGAACGAATCCTTGTCCGCGCTCAGCTCCAGGGTGATCTCCGGGCTGCGCTTGCCCGCGTTACGCACCACCAAGCCTTCGAGCTTCTCACGCAGGAACGCCGTCGGCACCTTCAGGTGCAGCAACTGGTCGGACTCGGCGTTGTGCATCAACAGGTGAATCCACTCGTACTGGCCGACGGCAATACGGCCTACCGGCAGGTCGAACCACCAGATGTTGCGTTTGCGGTCCAGGTCGGTGAAGTGGCAGTTGTTGACGCCGAGTACGGCACCGCCCAATTCCTGGTTTCTGCGGGCGATGGCCTGTGCTTTATTGAGTTTCATAACCTTCCTACGGGATCTGTTATTCAGCGTTATAGCCTGAATGTGCCGGGCATTCTCGTGGGTTGGCCACAAAACATAAAGCCAAACCTGCCGCTTTCGATGAAATGCCTGCCGCAAAATAATTGAAACTCTGTCGAACGGCCTCGGGTCAATCGCTACGCAATGACCAAAACCTTTGATTGTTCCTTCGGAGAAATACCATGAGCAGCACATCGGATAAGGCAAAAGGTTTGGCGAACGAAGCAGCTGGCAACATCAAGCAAGGCGTCGGCAAAGTCACCGGCAACGACAAGCTGCGCGCGGAAGGTGTGATCCAGGAGAAGAAAGGCGAAGTGCAGCAAGCGGTCGGCGATACCAAAGATGCGGTAAAAAAAGCCACCCGGTAAATCGATATGCCGGCGGTCTTGATGCAGCGCTGCGGCCATCCACGGATGGCCGTTTTTGTATCGGTTACTGCAACTAAACTTTCGAAATTGTTTCAAAGTCGCCAAATGGGCTACTTTGATGTAGAAAACGGCCCCTGAGTCGCCCACGACCTCACCCTCTTTGCGGCGAAAGGAGACGCTATGATCTTTCCGGTTCTCGATGGTCTCAAGCTGCACAAGGTACTGGCGCGCACCGTCAAGGAATTCGTCGATGACGAGATGTCCACCTACGCTTCGGCACTGGCCTACCAGATGCTGTTTTCGCTGTTTCCCTTCCTGCTGTTCCTGATTGCCCTGATCGGTTTCCTGCACTTGCCGGACTTTTTCAGTTGGCTGCGCCTGCAGTCGGAGCTGGTATTGCCGCCCCAGGCCCTGGAGCAGGTCAACCCGGTGATCGACCAGTTGCAACAGTCCAAGGGCGGCCTGCTTTCGGTGGGTATCGTGATTGCGTTGTGGACCGCTTCAGCCGGCGTGCGCCTGATGATGAGCGCGATGAACGCCGCCTACGATGTGGTGGAAGGCCGGCCGATCTGGAAGCGTTTCCCGCTGTCGATTTTCTACACCGTCGGCATCGCCGGCATGCTGCTGGCCGCCGCCGCGCTGATGGTGCTCGGCCCGCAGGTGATGGAGTGGCTGGCCGGGCAGATCGGCATGCAGGAGTTCGTGGTTACCCTGTGGACCATCGTGCGCTGGCCGCTGATCGTGATTCTGCTGATGTTCGCCGTGGCCCTCATGTACTACGTGATGCCCGATGTGGAGCAGCAATTCCGCTTTATCACCCCAGGCTCGGTGTTGGCGGTGGTGGTGTGGATCGTCGCGTCGCTGGGCTTTGGTTATTACGTCAAAACCTTTGCCGACTACAACGCCATGTATGGCAGTATCGGCGCGATCATTGTGCTGCTGCTGTACTTCTACATTTCGGCCGCCGTGCTGCTGCTCGGTGCCGAGATGAATGCAGTGATCGAGCACATGTCGGCCGAAGGCAAGGCGCCCGGCGCGAAGGGGATCGATGAGCCCGCGCAAGAAAAACAGCATGTCTCCGGTCTCGGCCGGGACCACTCCAAACCCACCCCGTCGAGCCTGATCAA
>Ga0207650_10000191_pt1 | contig 71126 bp, 75 predicted proteins | sample KBSS63metaG_FD_184325 | JGI IMG/M metagenome (GOLD analysis project Ga0207650, IMG submission 184325) | Switchgrass rhizosphere microbial communities from Kellogg Biological Station, Michigan, USA - KBS S6-3 metaG (SPAdes) (version 2) | ecosystem: Host-associated > Plants > Roots > Rhizosphere...
CTCGACAAACTCGACGTCGCCGAAGGCCTCGCCGAACTCGAAGGCTCCGCCGCCCGCGTCGCCGTCGACGAAAAGCGCATGATCAACTGCCGCGCCGACCTCAACCAACTCGTGCCCTTCAAGTACGACTGGGCCTGGCAAAAGTACCTCGACGGTTGCGCCAACCACTGGATGCCGCAAGAGGTCAACATGACCGCCGACATCGCCCTGTGGAAAAACCCCGAAGGCCTGACCGACGACGAACGCCGCATCGTCATGCGCAACTTGGGCTTCTTCTCCACCGCCGACTCCCTGGTGGCCAACAACCTGGTGCTGGCCGTGTACCGCCTGATCACCAACCCGGAGTGCCGCCAGTACATCCTGCGCCAGGCCTTCGAAGAAGCGATCCACACCCACGCCTACCAGTACTGCATCGAATCGCTGGCCATGGATGAAGGCGAGATCTTCAACATGTACCACGAGATTCCATCGGTCGCCAAAAAGGCTGCCTGGGGCCTGAAGTACACCCGTTCGATCTCCGATCCGAAGTTCGAAACCGGCACCGTCGAGACGGATAAAGAGCTGCTGCGCAACCTGGTCGCCTACTACTGCGTCCTGGAAGGCATCTTCTTCTACTGCGGCTTCACCCAGATCCTGTCCATGGGCCGTCGCAACAAAATGACCGGCGTGGCGGAACAGTTCCAGTACATCCTGCGCGACGAGTCGATGCACCTGAACTTCGGTATCGATGTGATCAACCAGATCAAAATCGAAAACCCGCATTTGTGGGATGCCGAGATGAAGGAAGAAGCGACCCAGATGATTCTGCAAGGGACTCAGCTGGAGATTGAATACGCTCGCGACACCATGCCGCGCGGCGTGTTGGGGATGAATGCGGCGATGATGGAGGATTACTTGAAGTTCATCGCTAACCGTCGCTTGTCGCAGATTGGCTTGAAGGAAGAGTATCCAGGCACCACCAACCCGTTCCCGTGGATGAGCGAGATTATGGACTTGAAGAAAGAGAAGAATTTCTTTGAGACTCGGGTTATTGAGTATCAGACGGGTGGGGCGTTGAGCTGGGACTAAGATAAGCAGATTACATTATTTCCGAAAACAAAGCCCCGAGCAAAAGGCTCGGGGCTTTTTATATAAATCATTAAGTATCACTCTTCTAGCTCAGAATACTCCTCATATTCTTCACTCCCATCACTTCTTATCTTGGTCTTCAGCCAACTCTCGTACTGCCTAAGAGCGCTTAACTTCTCAACAGACAAAGACACACCTGATGAAGCATGGGCTACGGAGTTGCGCATCTCATTCACATCAACCAGCCACTTGGTCTGCTTATCCTTACTTTCATTCTTTCGACCATAACCTAAAAGCGGCTGAAAAATACCCCAATTATTCTGAGCTATAGCACGGTAGTCTGTTAAATCAAAATAAGCCTCTAACGACCCTCTCTTATTATCATCATTCTCTCGCCTGCCGCTTATTGGGGTTCGAACAGATCGAGGCACTCCGCCATTCCACCAGTCATCACCAAACTCCTGACGAAGTTCCTGAATAACAAGCTCTTTAATCATAATTTCAATTCTATCAATTACGACCTTAGCCTGAATATTTGTCTGTTCTTTTTCGCGATTCAAATACTCTTCAAGCCCGGCAGGATTGAAATCTGGATATATCAATTTTAAAGCCTGCTGCCCACGACGACTTCTTGCAGACTGCCCCTGCGCGCCCCTCAAATCTCGATAGCGCTTTCTTTCCTCCAGTGTAAGTGATGCCAGGTAGCTACCCAGAACCTGTGCGTAAGGCCTCAATAGAGCAGAAATCTGACCAACTTCTAATCGGCAAAGCTTCTTCTCTGTAAGCTCAATGTGCAAAATAACACTTTTCAAAATCATCAAACACGCCGTTACACTGTCATTCATAGACAGGCCACCGCCTTCTGCCGAACCAAGATCCCACCAATCGCTCGCACTTTGTCGAATTTCGTTAAACCATAACTTAATAATCGACACTGTACGTGCCAAAGTCTTTTCATTAGACCCAGCCCAGAAAGGACCACCTTCTATAACTGTGTTCCTTTCTTCTTTATAGATAAAAAAACTCTGCTTATCAATAGCTCGATAGAGGCTAGCCAAAGATATACAACGCCGAACATCTTTTGTAGAATCAGCAGCCTGCACCCTATTCAAAAATGGAGAGTCCTTATCGGCATCCAATGTTTGAACAGACTTAGAAATTATCGCCTGCACTCTGACACTTGGAGACTCCGCATCCCAATGTAACTCTGCAAAAAGCTCCTGCAAAAGCGATGGCTTTACACTTTTTTGTTTTGCATTAATATCAACGAACAATTTTGCTTGAGAGCTTGGCGAAATACCTTCGAAAGCCAACACGGATAAGTGTCCCGTTCGCGCATATTCATGCCCCGAATAAGCGTAAAGCCGATGTTGACCATCAATTATCCATGCAGACTTATAAGCGGGCCGAAGACTTAGCCAACCTAAAACTCCGCTCGCGTCACTTTCCTCTTTTATCGTCTCCTGCTTAATCTTTTCAAAACTAGTATATTTCTTATCAATATTTACAACTATATTAGTTGGAAATATGCCCTGATCTGAGATATATTCTCTAATCTTATTCAATCGTCCCTTAGCGAGCATCCTCTGATAAGTGTGTACATCAGACGCCTTGCCTTTAGAACGATGAGAAACATATGATATCTTTAGCAAATACTCTGGAGATATAGGAAATGTATAACACACCTGCTTCCCCATCCGAGTTTTTACAGCTGGCACCTTTATGGTCAGACCAGGTATTGACTTCCCGGGCAACATATCTGCAAAAAATTGATATTTAGCTGCAAGACCTATGTGGGCAACAAGCTTTTCATAATAGTCAAGATCTTGCTCATCAAACAATGAAACATTTGAAAGCTTAGCTTTTTCCCGATCTTCATCACTCAATAAAATATTATTTGTAAACAAAACTAAAACTGTATTTCGTTTTTGCTCAACTGGCCAACGCTTACTTATAGTTTTTATAAACCGTTCACGATTCAACATTAGTGCCTGAATGAGTACTTGAAGCTCCGTCTTTGCAACGTACTCTTTCGACGATAGGACATTCAGACATACCGATATTTCTTGATCTATGGCGAAAATTGCCCCCGGAGTATCGTCTTCATCGAGACCGCCTGCCTCAAGCTGCTCAAGACCAGACATGTACTTCATATCCATCTTATATAGCAAAGTCCAGACTCGATCGTGAAAGAGCTCATCGTGATCTTTTTCTTTACGAAGTTGAACTGACGCCTTCCCTTTTTTCTGTATAAGCCAACCCTCTTCTATAGCAGTGCCAATCTCCTTTAGAGGGATACTTTTTTGGGAGAATCCTCTCCCTCTTGCTCTGGCAATTGTCCGCAGCTCATCAACTGCAACTATATTATCAATCAAGAAAAATCCCCTCCAAGAAAGTACAAACATTCCGTTATTTGTCGCCTAAAAGCGCTCGACGCCGCCATCACAGAAAATCTTTTAATAACGATCTTATTAAACCCTTTATACAAGGCATCAACCGAAACATGATCTGCATTACTAATAGCTACGAAACACCCTTTTTCAGCCAAATCTCTGGCGTGCGCAGCCAGCCGAACCTGATCCGCCCACGAAAATATATTTTCATTATACTTCACAAAACCGTTATTCGCGTGAGCGACAGTGTAAGGCGGATCAAAGTAAACAAAATCGCCTTTATTCGCGCCGTTGGTAGCAACTTGAAAGTCCTCATTTTTTAAAACAGCGCGCTGAAGAGCATCACTTATTTTAAAAATCTTATCAGAGTCAAAAACTTCAAGATGAGTTTTCTTTCCATAAGGAACATTAAACTCCCCTTTTAAATTAACGCGATATATTCCATTAAACGAAAGCCTGGTTAAATATAAAAGTCTAGCGGCCTTTTCTATAGGGTCAACGGGTCTACTTGCCCTGACTTTATAATAAAACTCCTCAGTATTCTCATATCCTTCTAAAACATCAATCAAATCGCCCAGTTGATCTCGAACAGCAATATATGAGCCAATCAAATCTGGATTTATATCGGATAAATACGCTCTCTCAGGAGCCATTGCAAAATAAATGGCACCACCACCGAAAAAAGGCTCGTAGTATTTATCGAAATCAGTTGGAAAGTTCTTTAGAAGCTCGGCAGCCAGAGCCCTCTTCCCTCCTGGCCAACGAATTAAAGGGGCCACTGGGCTAATTAACCCTGCTCCCTTCCTCGATATGTCGTCTAAATTTATCAATAGCGCTCCCTGCTTTATATATGTCTATTTTTCAATCCTTTGAAACACTCAGAATGAGATCGAGCATAGACAACAGCAACATTAAAAATGGCATATTGACACCATTTATTCAGCTTGACCATCCGTAAGGAAGCTCATAGGCTTCGATTTGAGCCTAAGAAACTCCAAACCAGAGCGGTCCTCCGCACCCGACAGCCATGCGGCTTTTTTTCGCCAGCGGTTTCTCTACGTCTGTGAAAAAATCCCCGTTATGTCGGGAGTGGGCGAATACAAGACCCGAAAGGGGAATATGTCCGGCCCGTCTCTGGTGGGTTTCTTAGCTCCCGACACCCATAACGCCTGCCCTAAGAAAGCAACCAGAGGTAACGGAAATGCCTGGATACTTTGCATCCCCTGCGAAGGTCATTCGCAGCACCCGCACCATTTCTCAAACACGCTCCGGCTCGGAGGTGTGTCATGCATGAACCTACAGTCTTTACCCGCCAAAACCTGCAGCTGCATGCCCTGCTTCTAGAGAACCAGCCATGGTTCTGTGCTCGCGATCTTGGTCGCCTGATGGGGCTGTATCTCGCAGAGCGAATGGTGAGCAAGCTCGACGAGGATCAGCGGCAGACGCTGGAAATCTGTTATCACGGTCAGCCTGAAAACATGCTGATGCTCAGCGAGTCCGGCGTCTATGCATTGCTGGTGTATCACTACTCACCAGGGCATCGCTTGTTGCGTGAATGGCTGACTCATCAAGTGGTGGCGACTTTGCGTGATAAGCATCAACCACGATCTACAGACCGTCCAATGTTGAGCTTGCTGGACTGGCCGGAGATGTCGTTGAGTCTTCTACATTGGCAGGATGAAGGTTGGATTCGATTACGAGATATGCCGTATCTGTTGCTCAACAGGACTCGCCGACGAGCGCCACCGAGTAAGACTTGGTTTCAAAAAATGGCGGAGCGTTTCCAGCCATCCGGCCATTCAACACTCTGAAATCCCAAAGGTAGTCCGTCCGGGCTGATGCTCAGACGGAGCACCTACATTCCTTTCCCAGCCCGCGCTGTAACAATGCAGGACGCCTTCCTACGTTCATTCCTATGCCCGACCGGGTAAACTCCCCTGATCATTGCCAGCAAAAGCACAACATCACTAAATCTGGCTGATCTGAATTGCATAACCGTTATCAGCCTGAACCCATGCAGTGGGCACCAGTCACACAGTTATGAGAACCCGCTCCAAACGATCAAGGACCACCCGTGAACCCAGACATGCTCGAAGCTGGCCCCGCTGACGCCAAAGTACTCTCCGTCTTTGACTTCGACGGCACCCTCACCCACCACGACAGTTTCGTGCCGTTCCTCAAGTTCGCCTTTGGCACCGGTGAGTTTTATGGCCGGATGGTCAAGCTGGCGGTGCCAGGTCTGCGCTTTTTGTTGCAGCAGATCAGCCGGGATGAGTTGAAGGCGCAGTTGATCCGCACCTTTATGACTGGGGTGCAGAAGACGTGGGTGCAGCAGAAGGCCGAGGAGTATTGCCAGCGCAATTGGGCGCGGTTGATGCGGCCGGCGGGGGTGCTTTCGGTGGAGCAGGAGTTGGGCTCCGGTGCGGAGGTCACACTGTGTTCGGCGTCGCCGGCGTTGGTGTTGCAGCCGTTTGCGAATCGGCTGGGGATCAAGTTGATCGGGACTGAGCTTGAGGTGGTGGATGGGGTGCTGACCGGTAAGCTCACCGGGAATAACTGCCGGTGTGAGAACAAGGTGCTGCGGCTTGAGGCGGTGTACGGGGATTTGGGCGAGTATCGGCTGCGGGCCTGGGGCGATACGCGTGGGGATCGGGAGTTGTTGGCGGCGGCGCAGGATGCGCATTTTCGGCATTTTCATGCGAAGAAGAAGCGGGCGAAAGTGCTGCGCTGATCATTGTGGTGAGCGGGCTTGCCCCGCGCTGGGGCGCGTAGCGGCCCTAAAACCAAACGCCGCATTCTGTCTGACAGCATGCGGCGTTTTTATTGGGACTGCTGCGCAGCCCAGCGCGGGGCAAGCCCGCTCACCACAGGTTGATCAAACAGAGGCCTTGAGTTCTACGCCCAACGCCGTCGCAAAGGCTTTTACCATCGGGCTGCGCGGGGCGTTATGGCGCAGGATCAGGTTGAATGCGGTGCTCAGGTGAACCTGTTCCGGGCACAGTGCGCGCAGGCGCCCTTCCCTTACCAATGGCGCGGCGTAGTGTTCGGGCAGGAAGCCGAGGAAGCGGCCGGTGAGGATCAGGATCGCGACGGCTTCGACTTGCGAGGCCGAGGCGGACTGGCTGTCGTAATTGACGAAGGTGGCCTTGTCGCGATGGATCGCATACCGGTGGTTGACCACTTCATATTGGCGCAGCACGTCGGGCGTAATGTCGTTCGCGGTGAAGAGCGGGTGTCCTACGGCACAGTACGCGTGGGCTTTTTCTTCGTACAGCGGGAAGTAGTCAAATTCCTCTCGGCGTTGGTACACCGGCACGATGCCGACGATCAAGCGCCCTTCCACCACGCCACGTTCAACTTCGTCCAATTGCGAGGCATGTAGGCGCAATCTAATTTTTGGCGATTCGCTATGTAATTTCCCCAACGCGGTAATTAGTGGGGAATTAACGTCGGACACGGTGTTATCAATAACCCCCACACTAAGGTCGCCGATCAGTTCGTTTTGCGCCGAACTAAGCTTGTCGCGAAAACTGTCCACCGAGGTAAATAACTCGATGGACGCCTGATACACCAACTTGCCTTCTTCGGTCAGCCCGAACCCTTCCCTCCCCCGTGTGCACAGGCGCATGCCGATGCGGATTTCCAGGTCGGAGATCTGTTTGCTGATGGCTGCCAAGCCCACGTTCAGCTCGTTTTGCGCGGCGCTGAAGCCGCCGGCTTCGACCACAGCCATAAATACCCGCAGCAATTTGAAGTCCAGCCCGCTCAGTTGCAGGGGCGGTCGTGTGCCGGGTTTTGGCGGTAGGTTTCCAGAAGTGGAAAGTGGAGTTTCCATAATACGCGTTGACCTCAAGTGCCATATTCAACAGGCTTCAACCCAGTCCTTGAACATAGCCAGGCGGCGATAATGAACATAAACAACCGCCCTTGGCAACCTTGAATACGGCGCGTCAGACGCTGATTCAGTCTAGTTGAAAACTTATTTTTACTGCCTCCGACTCTTCTAAAAACAAGCGTGAGGAATACCCATGTCCCAGCCCACCGACCGCCTTTGGGGCGCTCGTTTCAAGACCGGTCCGTCTGCTGCATTGGCCGCGTTGTCGCGTTGCCCTGAGCGCTATTTTCGCCTGACGCCCTACGACCTGGCCGGCTCCCGTGCCCATGCCCGTGAGTTGCAGCGCGCCGGTTTGCTGGATGAGTCGGAGACCTTGCGTACCCTCGAAACCCTGGAGGGGATCGGCGCTGACTTCGCTGCCGGCCGCCTGCATCCGACCCTGGATGACGAGGACGTGCACACCTTCATCGAACGCGTATTGACCGAGCGCCTCGGCGCCTTGGGCGGCAAGTTGCGCGCCGGGCGTTCGCGTAACGACCAGACGGCCAATGACCTGCGGCTTTTCCTACGCGACCATGCGCGCACCATCACTACCGAGGTGCTGGGTCTGCAACAGGCGTTGGTGGAGCAGGCTGAGCAGCATATCGAGAGCATCTGCCCCGGCTTTACCCATTTGCAGCAGGCGCAGCCGATTGTGTTTGCCCACCATTTGCTCGCTCATGCGCAGTCGATGCTGCGTGATGTGCAGCGTTTGGTGGATTGGGATGCGCGTACAGCGCTGTCACCGTTGGGTGCGGCAGCCATGGCCGGTTCGGCGATTGCGCGCCAGCCGGAGCATTCGGCCAAGGAAATGGGCTACACCGGGCCGTGCGAAAACTCGATTGACGCCGTCGCCAGCCGTGACCATGTGGCGGAGTTTCTGTTTGTGGCGGGCATGCTCGGGGTGAATATTTCGCGGCTGTCGGAGGAATTTTGCCTGTGGTCGTCGCGCCAGTTTCGCTGGGTGGTGTTGGACGATGCCTACGCCACCGGCAGCTCGATCATGCCGCAGAAGAAGAACCCGGACATTGCCGAATTGGCGCGGGGCAAGGCTGGGCGTTTGATTGGCAACCTGACCGGGTTGATGTCGACGCTCAAGTCGTTGCCGCTGTCGTACAACCGCGATTTGAGTGAAGACAAGCACAGTGTGTTGGACAGCGTGGACACCTTGCTGCTGGTACTGCCGGCGATGGCCGGGATGGTTGCGACCATGAAGGTGCAGGTGGAAGAGCTACGTCGCCAGGCGCCGATGGGCTTCACCTTGGCGACGGAGGTGGCGGATTGGTTGGCCACCCGGGGTGTGCCGTTTAAAGAAGCCCATGAGATTACCGGCGCGCTGGTGCAGGCCTGTGAGAAGCATGAGATTGAGTTGTGGGAAGCCTCGCCGGCGATGTTGGCGGAGGTGGATGCTCGGTTGCTGCCTGAGGTGCGGGACTGCTTGACCCTGGAGGCGGCGATTGCGGCGCGCAGTGGGTGGGGTGGGACGGCGCCGGAGCGGGTCAGGGAGCAGATTGGGCGGTTGAAGGTGGCGTTGGCTGAGCAACAGCGATGGGCTGAGAGTTATCAGGGGTTTCGGATGTAAGCCTGGGAGATTTGTAGTGTTTGGGCTGGCGCTTTCGCAGGCAAGCCAGCTCCCACATTGGATCGGGTTTTAACTGTTGGATCGAGTAGAGCGGTAATCGCTTTTTTGGAGAATCACCATGAACCAAACCCCGGCCGAGCGCTTGGAAATAGAGCGCAAGTTGTCCGAGAACCAGTTCGATATCACGCAGTACGAACACGTGCCGCGTCGCTATTACGGGCGGATGTTTTTTGCCACGTTGATCGTGATCGTATTGGCCGCGCTGTTGCGCGCATTCGCCAACGGCCAGATCGAATGGTCCTACATCGGTCAGTTCCTTACGTCTGAGGCCATCCTCTGGGGCCTGGTGAACACCATCGTCATGTCGATCCTGGCGATGGCGCTGGGCGTGGTGATCGGGGTGATCACGGCGATCATGCGCATGTCGGCCAACCCGATCCTGCGGTATGTGGCCATTACCTACACCTGGCTGTTCCGTGGCACGCCGTTGATTCTGCAGTTGCTGCTGTGGTTCAACTTGGCGCTGATTTTCCCGGTGATCGCGGTTCCCGGCCTGTTCAGCATCGACACCGTCGACCTGATGACACCGTTCGTGGCCGCCCTGCTCGGCTTGAGCATCAACCAGGGTGCCTACACCGCCGAGGTGGTGCGCGCCGGCTTGCTGTCGGTCGACACCGGCCAGTACGAAGCCGCCAAGTCCATCGGCATGCCGAGCCTGCAAGCGCTACGTAGGATCATTCTTCCGCAGGCGATGCGAGTGATCATCCCGCCTGTAGGCAACGAGTTCATCAGCATGGTGAAAATGACTAGCCTGGCCAGCGTGATCCAGTACTCGGAGCTGCTGCACAACGCGCAAAACATCTACTACGCCAACGCCCGGGTCATGGAGCTGCTGATTGTGGCCGGCATCTGGTACCTGGCGGTGGTGACTGTTCTTTCATTTGGTCAAAGCCGCCTCGAGCGTCGTTTTGCCCGCGGCGCCGGCAAGCGTTCGTAAGTTTGGGTTGAGGAGATTTGCCCCATGAGAAGCATCGTCAAGGCCGTCAACCTGAACAAGTATTACGACCAGTATCACGCGCTGCGCGACATCAATATCGAGGTCGAGCAAGGCGAAGTGATGTGCATCATCGGCCCGTCCGGCTCGGGTAAAAGCACCCTGCTGCGTTGCGTCAACCAACTGGAAAAAATCGACAAGGGCGGCCTGTGGGTCGACGGCGAACTGGTGGGTTACCGCGTCATCGGCAACAAGCTGCATGAGATGAATGAAGCGCAGATCGCCCGCCAGCGCCTGGCCACCGGCATGGTGTTCCAGCGCTTTAATTTGTTCCCGCACATGACCGTGCTGCAGAACATCATCGAAGGCCCGTGCCAAGTGCTCAAGCGCTCGCCCAAGGAAGCCATCGAGGATGCGTTGGAGTTGCTCGCTCGCGTCGGCCTGGCGGACAAACGCAATGCTTACCCGGTGGAATTGTCTGGCGGGCAGCAACAGCGCGTGGCAATTGCCCGTGCGTTGGCGATGCGCCCCAAGTTGATGTTGTTCGACGAGCCCACATCAGCCCTCGACCCGGAGCTGGTCGGCGAAGTGCTGTCGGTGATGCGCGATTTGGCCACCACCGGCATGACCATGATCGTGGTCACCCATGAATTGGGCTTCGCTCGCGAAGTGTCCAACCGCATGGTGTTTATGGATGCCGGCCAGATTGTGGAAGCCGGCAGCCCTGAAGAAATTCTAATAAGCCCACAAAACCCGCGTACCCAAAGCTTTATTTCTGCCGTTCGCACTTAACTAGAAAACTAACGAGAACGCCCCCATGAAAAAATTGTTTATCCCCACGTTGCTCGCAGGCCTGATGGCCTCCACTGTTGTTTTCGCGGCTTTGCCGGCGGCAATCAAGGACAAGGGTGAGATCAGCGCGGCCATCGTGCCGAACTATCCACCGATGGATTTCAAGGACCCCGCCACCAATAAGCTCACGGGTTTCGACTTCGACTTGGGCAACGCCCTGGCCGAGCGCCTGGGTGTGAAGATCAAGTGGCAGGAAACCGGCTTCGAGCAAATGCTCAGCGGCCTGACCACCAAGCGTGTGGACATTGTGCTGTCGGGCATGAGCGACACCGCCGAGCGCCAAAAGGCGGTGACTTTCATCGACTACTTCACCAGCGGCCCGCAGCTGTACACCCTGGCCAAGCGTGAAGACCTCAAGGAATTGACTGACCTGTGCGGTAAAAAAGTCGGCACCAGCCGCCGTACCACCTGGCCGTCGGAAATTGCCGCGTGGAGCAAGCAAAACTGCGAAGCGGCGGGTAAGCCGGCCATCGTGGTGATTGGCACTGAAGGCTCGGCGGATGCTCGCGCGCAGTTGCAGCAGAACCGCCTGGATGCGGCGATGCAGGGCAGCGAGACGATTCCTTATTTGATGGCGCTGGACAAGGGCAAGTACAAGCCGGTGGGCCTGGCAATTTCCAAGCAGTTCACCGGGCTGGGGATTGAGAAGAGCAACACCGAGTTGGTCACGGCGATCAGTGAAGCGTTGCAGGGCATGATTGATGATGGGACCTACGGCAAGATCCTGAAGAAGTGGGAGCTGGAGCAAGGCGCGGTCGAGAAGATCACCATCAACTCCGGCCAGTAAGTCGATCCAAGTGTGGGAGCTGGCTTGCCTGCGATGGCGGCGTCATCTTGCATAATCATTGCCTGAACCACCGCTATCGCAGGCATGCCAGCTCCCACATTTGATGTGTGTTGTCTTTAGAAAATAACAAGGACACTTGCCCCCACCGTGGCCACCTACTCCCTGGTAATCCGCCGCCTGCTGGTCTGCTCGGTGACCATCGTGGTCAGCCGTGCCATGACCAGCCCGCTGCTGGCCTTGCTGCTCAGCACGCGCCTGGGCCTCAACCAGCAGGACATCGGCCTGCTGATGGGCATCGCCGTCTTCATCGCGACACTGCTGGGCCTGTACGGCGGCTACATCATCGACCGCCTGGAAAAACGCAAGCTGCTGATCCTGGCCATGCTCTCGAGCGCCATCGGTTTTCTGTTGCTGACTTTTGCCAGCAACCTCTACCTCACCACCTTGACCCTGGTCATCACCGAAGCGGCGTCGGCGCTGTTCCTGATCGGCTCCAAAGCCATCATCAGCGAGAACCTGCCGGTGGGTGACCGTGCCAAGGTGTTTTCCCTGCGCTACACCCTGACCAATGTGGGCTACGCGACCGGCCCGATGGTCGGCGTGGTGATCGCCGGGCACCTGCCGCTGGCGCCCTTCCTGATCGCCAGCGCCATCGCCTTTGGCAGCGTGTTCCTGATGATCGGCATCCCACCCACCCAACGGGATGACAGCCACAAACCCTTGAGTTTCCTCAGCACCCTGCGCACGTTGCGCAGCGACCGCACGCTGATCCTATTCACCAGCGGCAGCCTGCTGAGCACCATTGTCCACGGGCGCTACACCCTGTATCTGTCGCAGTTTTTGCTGGTGGCCTACAAGCCCGCCGAGGCATTGAAGATTCTGTCTGCGGTGCTGGCCTGCAACGCCATCACCGTGATCTTGATGCAGTACCAGATCGGGCGGTTTCTCAAGCGTGAGCAACTGCGTTACTGGATCGTGCTCGGCACCTTGCTGTTCATTGTCGGGCTGATCGGGTTCAGCCTGGCCGACAGCCTGGTCACCTGGTGCCTGGCGATGTTCGTATTCACCTTGGGCGAGATGATCATCTACCCCTCGGAGTTTCTGTTTATCGACACCATTGCTCCCGATGCCCTGCGCGGCAGTTATTACGGTGCGCAAAACCTGGCCGCGTTTGGCGGGGCAATGAGCCCGGTGATGTGTGGGTATTTGCTGATCAATGCGGCGCCAGCCAGCATGTTCTATGCATTGGGGGCGCTGACGGCGGTCGGTGGAACGCTGTGCTTCTTGAGCGGCCGAAGGGTTGCAGTTTCTTGCTGATATTTGCGCGGGATCCCGCTATTAATAGCGAAACTTCTCACGGACCCGAGCCCCATGAAATTCGACACGGCCTACAGCCTGAGTCTCGACGACAAGCTGTCGATCTACGACGTACGAGACCTGAATTTCGACGAAACCGCCGACTTCGATTCCGACAAGGACAGCTTCCTCTGCCCCAACGAGGCCTGCCGTGCGGCGTTCGATACGGGCAATACGCTGAGCACCTTCAACGCGAAGAACGTTAACTATCAGCGCACGCCCCATTTCAAGAACAAGACCAGCACCCAGCATATCGACGGCTGCCGTTACGCCAGCACCCACAAGACCGCGACCGGTGAAGGTGACGACGAGCGTGAAGACAACTTCCCCTCGGAATTTGTACTCACGCGCCGTCAATACGAACGTAAGGCCCCGCTTGCCGGGGCTGAGGGAAGTGCCCCACGCGAGCCAGCGAAAGCGCCTTCAAACCGTAGCTCTTCGCCCCACAGCACCCACGACACCACCCCGGACAAAACCAGCGTCTTCGCCCACCCGGTGGAATGCTATGTGTCGAATATCGACGACAAGGACAAGCTCAAGGCGATGCCGCTGAAGATTGGCGACCACACCGCGACCTACTGGACGTTTTTCAAGAAAATCGAATACCTGCAAGACAACAAGGGCCTGATCTACTGGGGCAAGATCAAGGCGATCAAGGACTACACCAGCAGCTTTCGCATCGACTTCGAGAAGAAGGTGTGGCTCGACAAAAAGCCCTATTCGGTCAACGTCTACCTGAGCAAAAAACTCATCGACACTTACCGCAAGCGCAAGGCTTTCCTGGAGCAGATCAAGGCGGCGGTGGACAGTGAGCGAGCGCTGTATTGCTTCTTCTACGGGGTGACGCCGGCGTTGAAACACGTACCGAGCACAAAAAACCCCGAACAGACGTTCGGGGTGTTCAGCGCGAACATCGAGAACCTGGATCACCTGATTATCCGGGAGGCGCCGGGGGTGGAGTAACGGCTGATTAAACATCCAGTTGATGAGCGGTCAAAACAACTGTACAAAAACACAGTATAGTTTACCCTCCCCCGTCGAATCCTGGAGAAAACCATGTCCTCTCTGGCAATGAGCTCTTTTGTAGAACAGCAGATCGTCCTGCATCAATTCACCGCCAAGCACAGCGTGCAGGCCCGCGCGATGCTGGGCTGGAGCACCGAAGACCTGGCCCGGTTGGCGGGCGTGACGCCGCAAGCGGTTCAGCACTTCGAAAGCCAGGGCGACGTGGGCGATGAAACCCGCCTGGCATTGGCGTTCAGGCTGGAGGCTGAGGGGCTGGTGTTTTTTCCGGGCTTTGCGCCGGGGTGGGGAATGAGTGTGCGTCGGTTCGACCTTCCTTCAACCGAGCCCACTGCCCACAACAGCGCCCGACGCTCCCTTTGCGATGTACTGGGATGGCCGGTCAAAACCCAGGTTTGATTGCCACTTGGGCGGCCTGCTCATACCCATGGGCCACTGCCAACAAGGTAGGTTCAGCCCAGCGAGTGCCGAAAAAATAGGCACTGGTGGGTAAACCGTCCTCATCCGTCCCGGAAGGTACGGCGATCCCTGGGTAGCCGGCTGCCGCGACACCGAAGTAACTGTTTGTCTCGAAATCCGACACCATGACGTCCAGGTTCTCCGAGGTGATCGGGTCATCTATGGCGTTGCGGAAATCTTGGATGAGCGCGTCCCACAGTGGCTGGCGCTGCTCCGGCGTCAGGGTTGAGGCGCTGATTTCCTTGAGTAGTGGTTGATGATCCTCGTTGGCGCCATCACGTTCATCGTTGAACCTGATGAGTTCGGTCAGTGATTTGACCGGTAGTCCCGAGCGATTGGCCAAGTAAGCATTGAGTTCCTCTTTCGCGTCCGAGAACAACAACTCGTCATAGCGTGAAGCATCGGCCAGGCGTATGTTGACCGGCACCAGTACCGCGCCTTGCTCGCGAAGCACCTCGAGTGTCCGACTGAATTGCGCACTGTTCACCACGGGCAGGGTTTCACCCTCTTTGGAAAACGTCGCAGGGTAACCGATACGCTTGCCCTTCAACGCACTTGGAACCAATAGCTTTGTGTAATCAATGCCTTGAGGCGCGCCCACGCTCGCCGGGTCCTGGGGATCGCTGCCTGACATGGCGTTGAGCATCAACGCAGCATCCATCACCGAGCGAGCCATCGGGCCTGGCGTGTCCTGGCGCTGGCTCGCAGGAATAATCCCGTTGCGGTCCAGCAGGCCGACGCTGGGTTTGAGCCCCACCACACCATTGCGGGCGGCCGGCACAATGATCGAACCATTGGTTTCAGCCCCCACCGCCAAGGGCGCCAACCCTGCCGCGACTGCGGCGGCAGAGCCGGAACTGGAGCCCCCGACGTCGGCATCCGACTGATGCGGGTTACGGGTTTGCCCGCCCCGGCTGCTCCAGCCATCGGGGCCTCCACGAAACCCGGCCATTTCACTCATGTTGGTTTTACCCAGGATGACCGCGCCCTGCTTGATGAGGTAATCCACCAACGGGGCATTCTTGCCGGCACTTGCCCCCACAAGCCCAAACGCACCTGCACTGGTTTGCATGCCTGTGGTTTCGAGGGTGTCCTTGAGCAAAATGGGAATGCCATGCAGTGGCCCGCGCACTTTGCCGCTGGCTCGCTCGCGATCCAACTCGCGCGCAGCCTCAAGCGCTTCAGGGTTGAGTTCGATAACAGACCTCAGTTGAGGGTCCAGCCTGCGAATCCGCACCTGCAGGAAACTGACCAGATCGACCGAGGTGAGCCCACCCGGCCGGGCCATTTGCCTGCCAAGCTCATTGACACTGAGGTATTCGGTACCGGGGGCGACTGGCTTGGAGGCCGCAGGTAAGTAGTCGCCGGCAATGGACTGCAGGGCCAGCTGGGCAATCGAGCCCAGACCATACGCAATAGAGAACATAAGACCTCTTCAGGGAGTCAGAAACGACGAAGGACCCACATCGATCCATGCCCCAGTCTAAAAACCTCTCGTCCTCCCAGCATTGCGACGCACGTCGCTTACACCGTGGGATTAGTCAACACGTCGAGTAGCCCGGCCTGTACCGGTGTCAGGCGCCGAGCATTGCGGTACACCCGCACCAGAATCGGCAGTAAATCCTTGGAAGATCGCGCGCCATAGAACCACAGCGTTGAACCGTCCCCGAGCGGCTCGCCAAGCCTTGGGTAACCCGTCCAGCACGCCGCATGGAACGCAGCGCTTTGACTGTCGGACACCAGCGCATCCAAGCGGTATTGACTCATTAGCGTGTCGATTTCATTGCGGGTGTGCAGATCGAACCTCAGGGAGTCATCCGCTCGCTGTGCAGGCACCGGCACCAGTGTCAGCCCAGCCAGACGAAGGGTTTCCAGCGCCAGCGTAAAGAGCGCACGGTGCTCAATACGTTCGTGGTCATTGCCGTGCTCGTACCGTTCTGCAACCCCCACGCACAGCCCAGTCGTTCTCCGGTCTGCCGTGAAGGTGGTGTTGTTCTGCACCAAAGGCACCTCCACCATCACCGGCCCCGAAGGATCGATGCCGCTTAAGGCAATCAGCGACAGCGATGGGTCACGCACAGGTTTCACGGGCAGGGCAGGCGCGTCATACCCTGGAATCGGGATGCCGCCCGCGGGGCGTTTGTCGCCACCGGGGGCCGTCCCGAAAGCGATACCGCTCGGGGCGGGTGTATCGACGGAGGGAGTGGGTGGCACTGTCGCCAGACCTGCTATCTCCGCCGGCGAAGATGACGGTGGCGGCGCAGGTGAGCCCGGTCGACAAGGCACGCCCAGCAGCCAAATTTTCCTACACTTGATGTCCATGTGGACAGCCCTCCGGAAGATGACTTTCCGAAGGATCATCGCACCCTCATCCGAGGCCTGGAACTGCTTGGAAACACCCGGAAAACTCCTTTTTCCGACGCGTCTTCCGACTGCCAGCCCAGTCGTCAGCCAGCCAAGTGCTCTTGCGCACCTTGTGTTTCCACCTCCAGCCACCACGCATACCCACGCTCAGGCTGGTTCAAGCTGAATGCCTGCCCCATCGGCGGTGTGGTAATCGACACGTTGCGCTCCCAGGCCAGCGCCATGATCCGGTCAAACGGTTCGTGCCAGGCATGGAACGCCAGGTCGAAGGTACCGTTGTGAATCGGCAGCAGCCAGCGCCCCTTGAGGTCGATATGGGCTTGCAGGGTTTGCTCAGGTTGCATATGCACATGGGGCCAATCGACGTTGTAAGCACCTGTTTCCATCAGCGTCAGGTCAAAGGGGCCGTACTGTTCACCGATACGTTTAAAGCCGTCGAAGTAACCGGTATCGCCGCTGAAAAAGATCCGCCGCGCCCCGTCGATCATCACCCAGGAACACCACAGGGTCTGGTTGGCATCAAACAGCCCGCGCCCGGAAAAATGCTGCGCAGGTGTCGCGACAAACCGAATACCGTCCACCTCAGTGCCCTGCCACCAATCCAACTGGCGCACTTTGCTGGCCTCCACCCCCCACTTCACCAGCAGGTCACCGACACCCAACGGCGCAAGAAAACAGCGGGTTTTCTCGGCCAATTGAACGACAGCCTTGCGGTCAAGGTGGTCGTAATGGTTGTGGGAAAGAATCACCGCTTCCAACGGTGGCAGCGCTTCAAGACTGATGGGCGGCTGGTGGAAGCGCTTGGGGCCGGCCCAACTGAACGGTGAGGCACGCTCGGCGAATACCGGGTCGGTGACCCAGAATTTACCGCGCATTTTCAGCAAAACCGTCGAATGCCCGAGGCGGAACACGCTGTGATCCGGGGCGGCCAGTAATTGCTCGCGGGTCAGCGATTGCACCGGGATCTGCCCCACCGGCCGTGTACTGCGTGGTTTGTTGAACAGCATGTTCCAGAAAATACGCAAGGTCTTGCCAAAGCCTCCGTGCTGCACGGGAGGCTCGTTGCTGAAATGCGCCTGATCGTGCCTGGGCGCTGCTGGCGAAGAATCGACACGGGACGAGATCGTGGCCATTACCGGGTGACTCCTACGGATCGCTTATAAGTTACACTGCACAGTGTAGTTTCAAGATTGCAACAAAATCCGGAGCAAGTAAACTGCCGAGTGTAATTTCCTTGAAGAGCCGAACGCCACCCATGACTGCCCCTCAACGCCTCACCGACCGCAAGCGCGAAGCCATCGTGGCAGCGGCCATTGCCGAGTTTCGCGCAAACGGTTTCGAGGTCACCAGCATGGACAAGATCGCCGCCACCGCCGGCGTTTCCAAGCGTACGGTGTACAACCACTTCCCCAGCAAGGAAGAACTGTTCGCCGAAATCCTCCACAAACTCTGGGCCAGCAGTGTTGCACAGCTCGACGTCAGCTACGCCAGCGACCGCCCGTTGCGCGAACAATTGCGGGGGTTGCTGGAAGCAAAGATGAAGATGATGTCGGACGTGAATTTCCTCGACCTCGCCAGGGTCGCTATCGCTGCCACCATCCATTCGCCGGAACGTGCGCAGGACATGGTCACCCGCCTGAGCCAACGCGAAGAAGGGTTTACCCAATGGGTGCGTGCCGCCCAGGAAGATGGCCGGCTCAACTGCAGTGACCCGGCCTTTGCCGCCCACCAGATCCAAAGCCTGCTCAAGGCGTTTGCCTTCTGGCCACAGATTACCCTTGGGCAACCGACCCTGGATGCGGCCAGCCAAGCCAGCGTAATCGAGTCGGCCATCGACCTGTTCCTGGCCGGCTACGAAGTCAAAGCACCGGGCCAGCCGTAAAAAGCCGTTGTACGAGCGACGTCCCAGGTCGTTTTTGACGCATTCGCCCTCTGTTTTGCGCAAATGGCCTGGAAGGACACTGATTATTCCCCCGCGAATAATTGACAATATTCGTGGGCATTCTCCGATCAGCGGTGAAGCCCACGAACATGTGTCGTCGTATCTGCAAAAAAGAGCTGACCCAGGAATTTATGGAAAACAGACAAGGCAAAGGACTTTCCTTTGCCAGGCGTATCTACAGGCCAAGGATTATCGGCACAGCCATGTGCTGTATCAGCGTGATAGCGGCCCTGTACCCGCTCGCGATGCCGGGTTGGCTCTGGGCGCTGTTATTGGTCAATGCTTTCGTCTGGCCACACGTGGCGTATCAATGGGCAACCCGCTCCAAATACCCCTATGACGCCGAGCAACGCAACCTGCTGTATGACGCACTGTTCAGTGGGTTCTGGGCGGCGACGCTGCAATTTACCCCGCTGACCACCGTGACCTTGCTGTCGATGGTCGCCATGAACAACGTCGCTGCCGGTGGTAAGCGCCTGCTGATACGCGGCGCACTGGCCCAAGTACTCGGCGCCGCTATCGGCGCTGTGGTGTTCGGCCTGCACTTCAACCCGTCGGTCAGCCTGGTTGAGGTTTACGCCTGCCTGCCCATGCTCACGCTCTACCCCATGGCCATCGGCATGGTCTGCTATCAACTGGCGATCAAACTGTCGGAACACAAGCGAGCCCTCAGCGCCCTGAGCCGTATCGACAGCCTCACCGGCCTGCTCAATCACGGTTCGTGGAAAGACCTGCTGCACCTCAAGTTCCACAAGTGCCAGCAACAGCAAAGCCATGCCACCATCGCCTTGATCGATATCGATCACTTCAAGCGAATCAATGACACCCACGGGCATATCGTCGGCGACGCGGTACTGCGGCAACTAAGCCTGGAGTTGCGGCGCAACCTGCGGGAAAACGACCTGGCCGGGCGTTACGGAGGCGATGAATTCTGTGTGATTCTTCCACAAATGCCGCTGGAACAAGCCGCCCAGGTCATGGAGCGCATGCGTGAAACCTTCAGCAATTACCGCAACCCACAGATCCCGGAACTGCGCGTGAGCCTGAGCATCGGCCTGGCGGGGTTCCAGCCGTCCTTTACCAATGCCGCCATGTGGCTCAATGCCGCGGACCGGGCGCTGTATGCCGCCAAAGACACCGGGCGCAACCGGGTCAGCGTAAGTGACGACAAGGTCGCCTATTCCGCTTGACGTTGTCCGATAACTGCTCGTCTGAATAGTGCGTCCTGCACCCCAGGCAGCAGCATAATGCCACCATTGGTCGCCTGCCCAAAAAAGGTCCTGCCCCTGGGGCGAACTTCCCGTCAGGCTGATCACTCTGAACCCGTTGTTCCACCCCGTTCTGTCGGCACAAGGAAGCTGACAATGAGCAAGTCAACCGTATGGCGTATGCCTTACGGGGGCAGGCGCATACCCAAGGAAACTCCAGCAGTCGCTTGCCCGAGCACCCGACCATGTTATTCAACACCCATAAACAAACCATCAACACCCTGCAACACACCGTCGCCCAACAGGCCAGCCTGCTGGATGCCATCGAGCGCGCCATGGCGGTGATCGAATTCGACCTGCACGGCAATGTCCTGCGCGCCAATGCCAACTTCCTGCAGACCATGAACTACCGCGCCGAGCAGGTGGAGGGCCAGTCCCACCGCATATTCTGCACCCCGGCGTTCGCTCGCAGTGCCGAGTACAACCAGTTGTGGTCGAACCTGCGCAATGGCCAGTTCCAGTCCGGCACCTTTGAACGAGTGGCCGGCAATGGCCAATCGGTGTGGCTGGAAGCCAGCTACAACCCGGTGCGAAATGACGCCGGCCAGGTGATAAAAGTGGTGAAGTACGCGATGGACGTCACCCCACGCCTGCAGGCGGAAAGTGAAGCCAATGCCAAACTGGAGGCCATCGGGCGTGCCATGGCGGTGATCGAATTCAACCTCGACGGCACCATCATCACGGCCAACGCAAACTTTCTGCAGCGCATGGGTTACACCTTGGCGCAGATCCAGGGCCAGCATCACCGCCTGTTCTGCACTGCGGAACTGGCCGGCAGTTCGGCCTACAGCGACTTCTGGCGACGCCTGAACCAGGGCGAATTGTTCAGCGGCCAGTTCGAGCGGGTCGATAAAAACGGCCGGACCGTATGGCTTGAAGCCAACTACAACCCGGTGTACGACGCCAGTGGGCGCCTGTGCAAAGTGGTGAAATTCGCCTCGGATATCACCGCCACGGTGCAACAACATGCGGCCGACGCCGCCAGCGCCGCCCAGGCGTACCACATCTCCCTGAACACGCGGGACATCGCCGAAAAAGGTGCCGAGGTGATCCAGCAAACAGCCAGCGGCATGCGCGACATTGCCGCGGACATCGATGGCTCCTCGCAACTGATCGCCAAGCTGGGTGAGCGTTCGCAGCAAATCACCGCCATCGTCAACACCATTCGAGGCATCGCCGACCAGACCAACCTGCTGGCACTCAACGCCGCCATTGAAGCGGCGCGGGCAGGCGAACAAGGTCGCGGGTTTGCCGTAGTGGCTGATGAAGTCCGGCAACTGGCAGCACGTACCAGCGGCTCCACGACGGAAATTTCCAGCATGATCGCAATGATCCAGGACGAAACCCGCCAGGCCATCCACAGCATGGACGGCACCCGCGACCGCGCCGCGCAAGGTCTCGACCTGGCCGATCGCGCCGGTACGGTGATCCTGCAGATCCGCGCAGGCACGAGCGAGGCTGTGCAGGCGGTGAGTGCGTTTGCCAATGAACGTGGGGCCAACTGACCCGATCTTCATGCGGGCAGCCGGGGGCTCGGTCTATAGTGCACAACTGTCTATTTGTTGAGCACCCGAGCCCGCCATGACCTCAGAAAAGCCCGAAGCCGCCCCCGTCGACCACCTGCGCTTCCACCGCCGCCACGCCCATTTGGCGCCGACCTTCGGTAACGACACCTTTGCCCTCAAGGCCGAAGCCTTCGCACGCTTCTTCGGTACGCCCACGTTCCTCGGTGCGCAAACCGCCATTGTGGTGCTGTGGGTGGTACTGAACATCACCGGCATCACGCATTTCGACGTGTACCCGTTCATCCTGCTCAACCTGGCCTTCAGCCTGCAATCGGCCTATGCCGCGCCCTTGATCCTGCTGGCCCAGACGCGCCAGGCCGCTCGCGACAAAGCCCAGTCCGACGCCGACGCGCAGCACCGCGAAGCGCTGGCCGTTGCCAAAACCGAACGCCAGGCACAGGCCGCGCAGACCACCAAGCAGTTGCTGGAACTGCTTGAGCAAAACACCCGGCTAACGGAAATGACCAAACAGCTGACAGAACATATCGAAAGCCTGACGTGCGAAATGCATGAGCACTTTGTGCGAAAAACCTAAGGCAAGCGCACATGCCCACTCAGCTCATCAAACAGTGTCACCACCGAGCGCAACGCCCGGCAGTCAGGGCGCGTAAGCAACCACAGCGCCGTATCGTGCCCCGCCAACGCGGGGCCCAGCGGTTGCAGGCCGTCGTCGACTAGAAAGTCGGGCAACGCCGCCACGCCCAACCCCGCCCGTACCAGTTCGGTGACCGACTGCATGCTGTTGCAGCGATAACTCAAGCGCACGCCGGGCAGGTGCTCGCGACGCCAGGCCACCGTAGGGTGATCGGGCAGGAAGTCATCCGGGGCGATCCAAGGCAGGTCCGCCCACTCCCGGCCCGCGTATTGGCTTGCCAACCCTGGGCTGGCGCACACCCGATAGGCCACGCCGCCCAAACGGCGGCCAACCAGATGCTCCGGCGGCGCGCGGGTGAGGCGCAAGGCAATATCCGCATCGCGGCGGCTGAGGTTGGCGAAATCATTCGACGTGCTCAGCTCCAAGGTCAGCGCCGGGTACTGCGGCATGAACTGCGCCAGGGCCGGCAACAGCAAACCTTGCAGCACCGAGTCGGTACAGGTCAGGCGCACCGTGCCGCTGATCACCTCACCGCCCTGCTCCACACCGATGCGCGCCGCTTGCAGCGCTTGTTCGGCACATTCCGCCTGCTGCGCCAGGTGGCTCGCCAGGCTCGTGGGCAGGTAACCGGCGCGGCTTTTTTCAAACAGCGTCTGGCCCAACGCCGCCTCCAGGCGCCGCACTGCACGGAACACCGTGGACACATCCACGCGCAATAATGTCGCCGCCCGCGCCAAGGTACCGCCGCGCACCAGGGCGAGGATCAGCGACAGGTCAGGGTAGTCAATGGAATAGTGCGTGGCTGCATTGAGCATGTGGGCAAACGCCAATTTTGATTGCGTGAACGCCAATCTATAGTGCACCCCAGGACACCACAAGCCACGGGATGTACACCATGAACGCCACGCCCTTGCACCTCGCCCTGATCGGCGATTACAACCCTGATGTTGTCGCTCACCAGGCGATTCCCCTGGCGCTGCAACAGGCGGCCGACACGCTGGGCCTGACCCTCCATACCCAATGGCTCGACACGGAGGCGATGCCAGAAACCCTCCACGACTTCGACGGTTTCTGGTGCGTCCCCGGCAGCCCCTACCGCGACACCGATGGCGCACTGCGGGCGATCCGTTTTGCCTGCGAACAGCGGCGACCGTTCCTCGGCACCTGTGGCGGTTTTCAACATGCCGTACTGGAATACGCGCGCAATGTGCTCGGTTGGAAGGACGCCGAGCACGGCGAACTCGCCCCACAGGCCAAGCGCGCGGTGATCGCGCCGTTGAGCTGTACCCTGGTGGAAGCCACCGACAACGTGCGTCTGGTGCCCTACACTCGCATCGCCGACGCCTACGGCACCCTTGATCTGCTGGAAGGTTATCGCTGCCGCTACGGCGTGAACCCTGAGTTCGTCGATGCCCTGCTCGAAGGCGACCTGATCCCCAGCGGCCAGGATTCGGCTGGCGACCTGCGCGCGGTGGAACTGCTCGATCATCCGTTCTTCGTGGCCACGTTGTTCCAGCCCGAACGCAGCGCGCTGAAAGGCGTCACCCCGCCCTTGGCGATTGCCCTGCTCAACGCCTGCCAGGCGGTGTCGGCATGATCGCCCGTACGCCCAACCCGCCCTATTACGCGGTGATTTTCAGCTCACTGCGCACCGAGGGCGACCAAGGTTACGGCCAGGCGGCCGGCCGCATGCTCGAACTGGCGCGCGAACAACCGGGGTTTCTCGGCGTGGAATCGGCGCGGGAAGACGGCCTGGGGATCACCGTATCGTACTGGGAGAGTGAGGCGGCGATCCTGGCCTGGAAGCAGCAGGCCGAGCACCAGGCGGTGCGCGAACAGGGGCGCGCCACGTGGTATTCGGCCTTTCAGACCCGGGTATGCAAAGTCGAGCGGGCCTACGCCTTCCAGAATTGAAAGACAGGCCCCTCGTGGGCCTAACTGACCAGGCTGCGTAACGCAGTGATCTGCGGGATTTCGACCCGGCGCATATACACCCGCAGCGGCTCGGTGATGTTGATGCGGTCGTCGATGTTCTGGTCCAGCAGCAACTGGATGCGTTCGCGGGACAGGGTCATGGTCTGCTCCGGGGCCGGCAGCCAGACGAATTCGGCGGTGGGGATGATGCCGTCATCGGCCACGTCCATGCCGAAGGCGTCTTCGCTGAAACGTACGATGTACTGGCCCGTCTTGCGGTTGAGGCCAACAAACCCGTGGAGTTGGTCGGCGGCCTGGCAGATAAGCTCGGAGGTGATGCGCATGGTAAACCTCACTGAAAAGTCCCACAGGGACTGGAAAGATGGTTTACACGCGTGGCGAAAGTACTGCCCTCTGACGGGGCAGCTTGGCGCAAGAGTACTGCAATGCATCCCCTAAAAACCCGAAAAACTTTGGCCGTGCGCACGTTAATGTCGGTTTGGTGATAGCGCCTTTCGCAATCACTTGTTAAAAAGGAGGCCTTCTCAAAGCTACCTCCACGAAAGGACTTCGCATATGCCTGTCACGTTTACCAAGAGCGCCCTGCTGCTCGCCCTGATGCTCGGCCTCGGCCAGGCACATGCGCAAGACCCGATCAGCCCGGCTGAATTGGCGACTAACGAAGGCATCCCCTACCCTGCCGTGATCGCCCACCGTGGCGCCTCCTATGACGCCCCCGAGTCCACCGCCGCCGCCTACAAGGTCGCCCGCGACCTGGGTGCCGATTACCTGGAAATGGACCTGCAGCGCAGCAAGGACGGCGTGCTGTTCGCCCTGCACGACAACAACCTGCAGCGCACCACCGACGTGGCCACCAAGTTCCCCGACCGCAAGGACGCCCCGGCCAACGAATTCACGTGGAAAGAATTGCAAACCCTCGACGCCGGCAGCTGGTTCAACGCCGCCTACCCGGACCGTGCGCGCCCAGGTTTCGTCGGCCTGAAAATCCAGAGCCTGGACGACATCATCAAGATCGCCGAAGGCAACCCGCAACACAAACCGGGCCTGTACATCGAGACCAAAGAACCCAAGCAATTCCCAGGCATCGAAGCCGACCTGAAGAACAAGCTGCTGGACAAAGGCTGGCTGAGTTCGGCCGGTTCCAAGCTGGGCAAGAGCAACACCGGCGTCGGCCAGGGCAAGGGCCGCGTGGTGCTGCAAACTTTTGAAGTGGCAAGCCTCAAAGCGCTGCAGAACGAAATGCCCAACACCCCGAAAATCCTGCTGTTGTGGGTGGGTGAAGGCAGCATCGAGCCGAAAAACAAGCAGACCTTCGCGGAGTCCGGCGAAACCACCAAGGCCGCGTATTACGCCAAGCAAGAGCCGAAGGATGCTGCCGAGTTCGAAAAATGGGTCGACGAAGCCAAGAGCCTCGGCGCCATCGGCACCGGCCCTTCGGCTGAGCTGACCGCCCATGGCGACCAGAGCTACACCGACCTGGTGAAACCCGAAATGAACAAGCTGACCCACGACAAAGGCCTGCTGGTGCACGTGTATACCGTCGATGAGCCGGTGGACTTCGACAAGGTGATGAAAGCCGGCGTCGACGGCATCTTCACCAACCGCGCCGCCGAACTGCTGAAGTTCTACAAGCGCTGGCCGTCGTCCAGCGTGCAGGATCTGTTGAACGACTATAAGTACTGAGTCAACGGCCTGATCCTCGGGGCGCTGGGACGCATAGAGGCCAGTCGCTAACTGTTTCATCCGAGTCTCGCTTTTACAGGAGGCTCAAGCCTGAAAGCCTGAGTGTTAATCGGATTGAACAAACGGCGTAACGGCTTGAACTAATTAAGGATGAATTAAGTTGCACTGGCTAACCTGATCCCACTTAAACAGCTCACCGAAGAAGGACACACCATGAAAACCCTGACTACGTTGTTCGCCGCTACCGCCCTGACCCTGACCGCCGGCCTGGCCCAGGCTGATGTTCGCCCGGACCACATCGAAGGCCTGCTCAAGTCCGGCGCAGTGATGCCTTTCGAGAAACTCAACGCGGCCGCTGTGGCCAAACACGCCGGTGCCACCATCAATGACACCGAGCTGGACCACAACAAAAGCGGCGTACTGGTCTACGAAGTTGACCTGACCGACACCACCGGCAAGAAGTTTGAAGTGAAACTCGACGCCAAGACCGGCGCCGTGCTGGAAGACAAACTCGATACTTGAGTGATCGCCTCACATAAAAACCGCGCTACCTTTGGGTAGCGCGGTTTTTTTATGCCTGCGGGTAGGAAAACCCTCCCTCTAACGAATGAAATAACACCTACAGCGCACAAGGTCGCTAAAATCCCACTCATTGGCCGGGGCATAACGCTCACCACCTTACGGATCGAGAGTGCTGCATGGGGCAAAAAGCCGCCGACATCGCCACCATTGGCAGAATCAGTGCCGTCCCCGCGATGCTCAAAGTCATCAGCGATATGACCGGCCTGCGCTTTGCCGCCGTCGCGCGGGTAACCGACGACACCTGGACCGCCTGCGCCGTGCTCGACCAACTGGACTTCGGCCTTGGGGTGGGCGGTGAGCTGGACCTGGCCACCACGATCTGCCACGAGATTCGCGGCTCCCACGTGTCCGTGGTGATCGACAAAGCCAGCGAAGATCCGGTCTACCACGACCACCACACCCCGCGGCTCTACCAGTTTGAAAGCTATATTTCGGTGCCGGTGTTCCGCACCGACGGCAGATTCTTCGGCACCATCTGCGCCCTGGACCCCAACCCCGCCCATCTGCGCAGCAGCAGTATCCAGAGCACCATGGAGTCGTTCGCCCGGGTGCTGTCCTTGCAAATCGAAGCCGAAGAAGCCGCGCATTACACGCAAGCGCAATTGCAGGAAGAACGCGGCACCGCCGAATTGCGCGAGCAATTCATTGCAGTGCTCGGCCACGACCTGCGCAACCCGCTGTTCGCGATCAACTTCGCTGCGGAACGGCTGCTGCGCAAATTCCCCGACCCGGCCACCGACACCCTCGTACGCCATATCCTCACCAGCGGTCGCCGCGCCGCGCAGTTGGTCGAAGACCTGCTGGACTTTGCCCGTGGCCGCCTGGGCAGCGGTATCCCGCTGAACATCGGCGATTGCCAGGGTTTGCAGGAGGCATTGCAGCATGTGGTCTCGGAAGTACAGAGCGTGCACCCGCAACGGGTGATCCAGGCGGATATCGGCGACCTGCAGGGCGTGAGCGGCGACCGCGATCGCCTGGCGCAGTTGCTCTCCAACCTGGTGGCCAATGCCATCCATCATGGTCATCACGATGGACCGGTGGAGGTCACGGCAAAAATCGAACAGGGTCGTTTCAACCTGAGCGTGAAAAACCCCGGACAGATTGACGCCCAAGCCTTGCCCCGGCTGTTCGAGCCCTACTCGCGCCCCGCCAAGGACACCCCCCAGGCCGGTCTGGGACTGGGGTTGTACATCGTCAAGCAGATTGCCGACGCCCATGGCGGTGAATTGAGCGTCTCCACCACCGCTGAGCACGGCACCGTGTTCACGTTCAGCCTGCCAACGGCCTGATCAGGCGCCGAGGCGCGCCGTCACCTCGTTCAACTCGCTCGACAACCCGCGCAGGTTGTGGCTCGCCGCTTCGGTCCGCTTGACGTTGTCGAGGTTGGCCGTCGCCACCGTGGTGATCTGCGTGATATTGCGCGAGATGTCCTCGGCCACCGACGTCTGCTCCTCGGCCGCCGTGGCAATCTGGCGATTCATGTCACGGATGGCCTCGACGGCCTGGGTGATGTGCGCGAGCATGGCGCCGGCCTGGGTGACCTTCTCCACACTGTCATCGCTGCACGACTGACCGCTCACAATCGCTTGGGCCGCATCCACCGCGCCGGTCTGCACCGCCTCGATAATCCCGTTGATCTCGATGATCGACGCCGCCGTGCGTTGCGCCAGGCTGCGCACTTCATCGGCCACCACCGCAAAACCGCGGCCGGCTTCGCCTGCGCGCGCGGCCTCGATGGCGGCGTTCAGTGCCAGCAAATTGGTCTGCTCGGCGATGCCACGAATCACTTCCAGCACCTTGCCGATGCGCACGCTATCGGTTTCCAGACGACGGATGATGGTGCCGGTGTTGAGGATCTCGTTGCGCATCTGACCGATGGTCGCGATGGTGACCTTCATCACTTCGCCGCCTTCACGGGCCGAGTGGTCCGCCTCGTCGGCCGCACGGGAAGCACTGGCGGCGTGGCGCGCGACTTCCTGGGCGGTGGCTGACATTTCGGTCATGGCCGTGGCCACTTGGTCGGTGCGGTTGAATTGATCGCTGGTGCCGGTCGCCATCTGCCCGGCGATGGCATTCAGTTCGCCGCTGGCACCGACCAGGTCGGTGGCGCTGCGCTGCAAGCGGCTGAAGGTTTCGGCGAGGAAGTCGCGCAAGGTATTCGCGGCAGCGGCCAGGTGGCCCAGCTCATCCTGGCGCCGGCTGGCCACGCGCTCAGCGAAGCGACCGTGGCTCAGTTGCGTCACATAGTCGATCAGGCTACGGATCGGCAGGATCAAATTGCGGTTGATCAGCCACAGGCTGAACAGGCCGATTAACACACCGGACAGCAACATGATCGCCAGGCCCACCAGCACGGTGCGCTCGGCGTAGGCACTGATGGCCTTGGATTGCTGGCTGCCTTGTTCGCGCAGGTCACTGACCAGCGCGCTCATCTGCTCACTCGCGGCGCGATCCACACCCTTGACTGCGGTGTCGCCGACGGTTGCATCGCCACCCGCCGCCACGTAGGCATCGCGGCCCTTCTGGTAGGCCACACCCAGTTGCTGGTGTGCCTGGCGCAGGGTTTCGATGCGCTGGTTCAGGGCCGGGTCGCGGGTGGTCTGGGTGACCAGACGCGCGAGGATGCCTTGCACATCGCGTTGGCGGTCCTGGAACTGACCCCAGTATTTCTCCATGTCCTGCGGCTGCTTGCCGCGCAGCAACACGTTTTTCCATTCCTGCACCTGCACCTTGAATTGCAGGTTGGCCTCGTCGATCAATTGTGAGGTCAGCAATGGCCCATCGATCAAACTGCGGTAACTCTGCACCCCGTTGGACAGGAAATTGAAACACGCCAGGGCGATCAATAGCATCGCCAACAGGCTGCCACCGAGCAGCGAAAGGATTTGTGCTCTCAAGGAGGTTCGCAAAACATTCATCGGGGAAAAGCCTCGATACAAGGAAGTGGTGCATGCACGCCGTTAACTTCCCTGTCATCAAAAGCACCGCCGGTCCACAGCGGTTGCTAATGCTTTGGATCCGCCGTGCTAGAGGCTTCTTGAACGGTTCCTGACAAGAGGTCAAATAAATGTCACCGCAACGAAATAAATCGCAAGCCGTCACAAAACTGTCAAATTCCCTTGCAATGATTCGCTACGCGCCCTGTGAAACGTCCTACAGGCCTTTTCTCTGCGAGCCCTCATGAACCACAGCATCGACCACAGCCACCAGGACTCCGACCTGTTTGGCTTGCTTTACGGTTTCCGTTTCCGCCCCGGTGAAAAGGGTGAGCAAATCGATTCGGCCACGGCGCTCCAGGCGCTGCAACAACCGGCCGACCCGGATGAGTTTTTGTGGCTGCACCTGAACCTCGCCCACGCGGCGTGCGAGCGTTGGATGCAGGCACACCTGGATTTGCCGGAAGAATTTTTCGAAGCCCTGCATGAAGGTTCACGCTCCACGCGTATCGAACACGTCGACTCGGCCTTGTTGGCGGTGGTCAACGACGTGGTGTTCAATTTCAGCAGCATGGTGTCGTCGGATATTTCTACGCTGTGGGTTTGCGCCCGCAGCCGCCTGCTGATCAGCGCGCGCCTGCAACCGCTGCATTCGGTGGACAAGTTGCGCTCGTCGGTGAAAGCCGGTGAAAGCTTTCGCTCGCCGCTGGCGTTGCTGGTGCACCTGCTGCGCGACCAGGGTGAAGTGCTGACGCAGATCGTGCGCAAGACCAGCATCAGCGTCGACCATATCGAAGACCAGTTGCTGTCTTCGCGCCTGTCCACCAACCGCGCGGAGCTTGGTGCCGCGCGCCGGGTGCTGGTGCGCCTGCAACGCCTGCTGGCGCTGGAACCGGGCTCGCTGCTGCGCCTGCTCAACCGGCCGCCGCAGTGGCTGCAGAAGGAAGACGTGAAGGAATTGCGTAAATCCACCGAGGAGTTTGCGCTGATCATCAACGACCTGATGGCCTTGGGTGAGCGGATCAAGCTGTTGCAGGAAGAGATCGCCGCCAACCTCAACGAGCAAAGCAACCGCACGCTGTTCACCCTCACCGTGGTGACGGTGTTGGCATTGCCGATCAATATAATCGCCGGTTTTTTCGGCATGAACGTGGGCGGTGTGCCACTTTCGCAGGACCCTGAAGGCTTTTGGATATTGGTGGCGTTGGTGGCGACCTTTACCTTGATTGCCGGGCGATGGGCCTTCAGGAAGCGCAAAGACTACTGAACTGGAACGCAGTTGACATGTGAGAGGGGGCTTGCCCCCGATAGCGGTGGATCAGGCAGTTTGTCTTTAGCTGACCTACTGCAATCGGGGCAAGCCCCCTCCCACATAGGTTCTGCGGCGTATACAGGATCAGCGGCTATCCCAATTCCATCAAACACTGACCTATGGCAGCATCTCTGTAACATTCTGCAATGACTATGAACGGCATCCTCACAACACTGGATGCTCCGGCATGGCCACCCCTTCCCTGACTGCCTCCACCCACACCTCAGTTGCAGACCCCAAACCCAGGCTGGACAAAAAACCCAGCCTGGTGACGGTGATCATCTTCTTCGCCGTGCTCGCCATGGGGCTGTTGTTCACCGCTTACAGCCTGATGCATGACATGCATGAAATGGGCGCCCAACTCACCACGTGGACGCCGTTTTTGCTGCTCGGCGTGGCGCTGTTGATCGCCTTGGGTTTCGAGTTCGTCAACGGCTTCCACGACACCGCCAACGCCGTGGCGACGGTGATCTACACCAACTCGCTGCCGCCGCATTTCGCGGTGGTGTGGTCGGGCTTTTTCAACTTCCTCGGCGTGCTGCTGTCGAGCGGCGCGGTGGCGTTCGGGATCATTGCGCTGCTGCCGGTCGAGCTGATTTTGCAGGTGGGTTCGTCGGCCGGTTTCGCGATGATCTTCGCCCTGTTGATCGCCGCGATCCTGTGGAACCTCGGCACCTGGTGGCTGGGTTTGCCGGCGTCGTCGTCGCACACCCTGATCGGCTCGATCATCGGCGTGGGCGTGGCGAATGCCTTGATGCACGGGCGTGACGGCACCAGCGGCGTGGACTGGAGCCAGGCGATCAAGATCGGTTACGCCTTGCTGCTGTCGCCGCTGATCGGCTTCGCGTTTGCGGCCATGCTGTTGCTGGCCCTGCGCGCCTTCGTCAAAAACCGTGCGCTGTACAAGGCGCCGAAAGGCGACACCCCGCCGCCATGGTGGATCCGCGGCATGCTGATCGCCACCTGCACCGGCGTGTCCTTCGCCCATGGCTCCAACGATGGGCAAAAAGGCATGGGCCTGATCATGCTGATCCTGGTCGGCACCCTGCCGATGGCCTACGCGCTGAACCGCACCATGCCGGCCGAGCAGTCGTTGCAGTTCGCGGCCGTGGCCGAAGTCACCCAGGTCGCCCTGGTGAAAAGCGCACCGCAACCGCTGAGCGGCGATCCGCGCCCGATTCTCTCGACCTACGTGCGCACCAAGGAACCCACTGCAGAACTGGTGCCGGCCCTCGCGGCCCTGGCCGGGCAGATCGGTGAGGAAGTCAAAGGCTACGGCTCCCTGGCCAAAGTGCCTGCCGAAGCCGTCGGCAACGTGCGTAACGACATGTACCTGAGCAGCGAAACCATTCGCCTGATGGACAAGGGCAAGGTCGGCAATTTCGACGCCGATACCCAAGGCAAGCTGCAACTGTTCAAGCAACAGATCGACAATTCCACGCGTTTCATTCCGCTGTGGGTCAAGATCGCCGTGGCAATCGCCCTGGGCCTCGGCACCATGGTGGGCTGGAAGCGCATCGTGGTGACCGTGGGTGAAAAGATCGGCAAGACCCACCTGACTTACGCCCAAGGCGCCTCGGCTGAAATGGTGGCAATGCTGACCATCGGTGCGGCGGATATGTATGGGTTGCCGGTATCGACGACGCATGTGTTGTCGTCGGGCGTCGCGGGGACGATGGTGGCTAATGGCGGTGGGTTGCAGATGCGTACGATCCGTAACCTGGCGATGGCGTGGGTACTCACGTTGCCGGCGGCGATCCTGCTTTCCGGCAGCCTTTACTGGCTGTTCACCCAACTCTTCTGACACAAAACCAAAGCAAAAGTGAACAGAGAACCAAATGTGGGAGGGGGCTTGCCCCCTCCCACAGTTTTATCCAGCGAACAGTCCAGCCATCATCTTCAGGCGCTTCTTGTAGACACGCCGCGCCTCCAACGCCTCCTCCAGTGTCACCGCCACAAACCCCGCCCGCTGGTTCGGCTGCATCTGCCCGATCAAGTCCAGGTCGGCGCTGATCACGGTGCCAATCATCGCGTAGCCACCGCCCGACACCGCGTCCCGGTGCAACACAATCGGCTCCAGCCCGGCCGGTACCTGGATCGAGCCGATCGGGTAGCAACTGTCGACGATATTCGACGGATCCGATCCCGCGCCAAACGGCTGCTCCCGTGGCTGGAAGCTCAGCGCACTGCCGCCTTTGAAGCGATAGCCGATGCGGTCGGCTTCGGAACCCACGGTCCAGGGCTCGGCAAAAAAGCTGCTTTTGGCCGCAGCGGTCAGGCGCTCGTAATACAGGCCAGGCACCACACGCAGGGTCACATCGCCACCCACCGACCGGCGCAACGCCATCGGCAGGCTGTTGCCCGCACGGCCCGTGCCGCTGGGTTCGCCGACGGGCAATTCATCGCCTGCCTGTAAGCGTCGACCGTGAAACCCGCCGAGTGCGCCAAGGGTATAGGTGGAGCGACTGCCGAGCACCAGCGGCACGTCAATGCCACCCGCCACCGCGAGATAGGTGCGCGCGCCGGCCTTGGGAAACTCAAAGCGCAAGACCTGCCCGGCGCGCACCTGGAATGCAGTGTCCTGATGCACGACTTCACCGTCCAGGCGCGGCGACATCAAGGCGCCGCTGAGTGCCACCAGCGCGTCCTGCTGAAACTCAAGCTCGGGGCCGATCAGCGTGCATTCCAGGCCCGCCGCGCCCACCGGGTTGCCCACCAGGTGGTTGGCCGCACTCAGTGCGTACTGGTCCAGTGCGCCCGACGGCGGGATGCCCAAATGGTAATAACCTTCGCGGCCAAGGTCCTGCACGGAGGTGGCGAGGCCGGGTTTGAGGACCTTGATCATGCCAGCGCCTCCTGCAGGGTTTTCGGATAGCCGATGGGGTCGGCGAGAAAGGCGTCGAGGGAAAACTCCACCGGACGGATGCGCAAGTCGAAGCGTCCTGCGTCCACCTCGGCGACGGCAAGATCGTAAGCGTCGCGGTCCATGGGTTTGAACTGCACGATGTCACCGGGGCGGAAGAACACCATGTGTTCCTTGAGGTACGCCAATTGCTGCGCCGGGTCGTAGATGGGCGCCGGGGTCACGCCGAACATCTGGTAACCGCCGGCACCGCGCACCGAGTAGATGCAACCAAAACAGCCACCATGGCCGAGGGTCAGCTTCGGTGTATCGGTGCGCGGCCGCAGGTACTTGGGCACCTGTAATTGGCGCTCGCGCTCGACCATCTGGAACATGAACGGCAAGCCCGCGACAAACCCGACCATCGACACAAACCACGGTGCGCCGCTGTGGGCGGCGATAAACGCATCGACATCGGCCAGGCCATTGATGCGCGCGGCGTACTCCAGGTCGGTGCCGCTGGGGTCTTGATGGCGGTCGCGAAAACGCATGAGCGTTTCATGGGTCCAGGGGTCGTTGTAGAGCACCGGGATTTCGATGATGCGCGTGTGCAAGGTGCGCTCGGCCACAGCCTGGGCTTCGGCAGTCTGCACCGCATCGAGCAATACATGGGGGGCAATGCGGTCGGGGTCGAAGCGAATCTGGAACGACGCATTGGCCAGGCACACATCCAGCACGCCTTCGAGCGCCAGGCGTTCCACGGCGCGTGTCACCGCCATGCCTTTGAAAAAGGCCTCCAGGGACATGCTGTCACTGACCTCGGCAAACAGGTGTTCATCACCGCCGAAGCTGTAGCGGATGGGGGACATTTCAGCCATGTCTGTTCCTCTTGGAATCATTGTAGAAAGGCAGGCGAAAAAAAATGTTCAGGGCGTTTCTTGTTGTAGTGACTGGGCTTGCTGTGGTGAACACCCTTGTTGTGGTGAGCGGGCTTGCTGTGGTGAACAAGCTTGTTGTGGTGAGCGGGCTTGCCCCGCGCTGGGCTGCGAAGCGGCCCCAGTAAGACCACCGCGTAGTGTCAGGCTACACGCGGCGTCGGGTATAGGGGCGGCTTCGCCACCCAGCGCGGGGCAAGCCCGCTCACTACAGAAACCCATTCGTTACCACGATTCCTGCTTGATCCAGGGCTTCGCGGGTGGCTTCTACCAACTCAAGCGCACCGGGCGTGTCGCTGTGCAGGCAGATGGAATCGAATTCGATAAACACGTCTTCGCCTTCTACGGTGCGCACCAGACCGGTCTGGCACGCACGCAAGACTCGCGCAGCGACCGTTGCCGGATCCAGCGCCCGGACCTGGCGGGTAAACACGATGGAGCCGCTGAGATCGTACTCACGGTCAGCATAAAACTCGCGCACCACCGGTTGTCCCAGTTCCGTGGCAACCCGCCAGATCACCGAATTGGGCATGCAGTAGAGCAACAGCGTCGGCTCGAGGATTTGCAGGTTCTGCACCAGCAACCGCGCCGCTTCTTCATCGCGGGCGAGGTGCATATACAGCGCGCCATGGGGTTTGATGTGTTGCAGGGTCATGCCCTGGGCCCGTGCGATTTCACGCAGGGCGCCGAGCTGGTAGAGCATGTCGTCGACCAATTCCTGAGGCGGCGCGTTGATGTGGCGACGGCCAAAGCCGACCAGGTCCCGAAAGCCCGGATGCGCGCCGATGGCCACGCCCAATTGCTTGGCACGCTCGACCGTACGACGCATGGTGCCGGGGTCGCCGGCGTGAAAGCCGGTGGCGATATTGGCCGAGCTGATGTACGCCATCAGCTCCGCATCCACACCGTCGCCGATGGTCCAGGGGCCGAAGCCTTCGCCCATGTCCGAATTGAAATCCACTGCCTGCATCGAGGTCGCTCCGCCTAAGTGATGCTGGAAAAGTAGGCTGCGGCTTGACCCCTTGGGAAGATCTATTATCAGATGGCCCATCTTCTGAAAATCAGATAGCCCTACGTTTTGGAGAGGCCGATGTCCCTGACCCTGCGCCAAGTCCGCTACTTCGTCGCCACCGCCGAAATCGGCCAGATTTCCCAGGCGGCCATCCACCTGAACATCTCCCAGTCGGCGGTGACTACGGCAATCAAGGAACTGGAAGCCATGCTCGGCGTGCAGTTGTTCGTGCGCTCGGCCCAAGGCATGAACCTGACCGACGCCGGGCGGCACTTTCTCAACCGCGCCTATGTGATTCTGCGCAGCGTCGATGACGCGCTGAACAGCCCGCTGCCCGACTACCGCGCCAGCGGCGTGCTGCGCCTGGCCGCCAGTTACACGGTACTCGGCTACTTCCTGCCGCACCACTTGCAGCGCATGGAACACTGGCACCCGGACGTGACCATCGAGGTCTTCGAGCAGGAGCGCCAGGCCATCGAGCACGGTTTGCTCGACGGCCAGTTCGACATGGCCGTGGTGCTCACCGCCAACCTCACTCACCCGGATATTGTCTCGGAAATCCTGTTCAATTCGGAACGCCGCCTGTGGCTGCCCAGCCATCATCCCTTGTGCGAACGTGGCGCCGTGAGCCTGGCCGATGTGGCCCGCGAGCCCTACATTTTGCTCACCGTCGACGAGGCCGAACACAGCGCCATGCGCTACTGGGAACAGGCCGGGCAAACGCCCCAGGTGCGGCTGCGTACCAGCTCGGTGGAGGCGGTGCGCAGCATGGTCGCCAACGGCAGCGGCGTGGCGATCCTGTCGGACCTGGTGCATCGGCCCTGGTCACTGGAAGGCAAGCGCATCGAAACCCTGACGGTGACTGACCCGGTCACGCCGATGAGCGTGGGCCTGGCCTGGCACCGCGAGCGCACATTCACCCCGGCGATGCAGGCGGTACGCGATTACTTCCACGATGCATTCCTGGCCCCGCAGCAATTATCGGCGCGGCGTTAGAGCTGGGATTGCAACGTTGCCGCCAGCCAATCCATGAACACCCGCACGCGTTGCGGCAGGTGCCGTTGGCCCGCGTAGAGCAGTGATACATCCAGCGCTGGCGCGGGGTAATCCGGCAGCACTGCGACCAGTTCACCGCTGGCCAATAAATCACCGATGCCCAAGGCCGGCACCTGAGTAATCCCGAAGCCCCCCAGGCACGCCGCTTTGTACGCATCGGTGCTGTTGACCGTCACGCGCCCGGCCATGGCAATACGCTGCACCTTGTTGCCCTGCACGTATTCAAACCCCGCCGAACGCGCGCCCAGTGGTCGCACGTAATGCACCAACTGATGCTGCGCCAGGTCGGCCAGGGTCTCGGGCACGCCATGACGTTGCAGGTAGGCCGCGCTCGCGCAGTTGATCATCGGCAGGCTGCACAACCGCCGTGCCACCACCGTCTGGTCCGGCTGTGCGCCGACCCGCAACACACAATCAAACCCTTCGGCGAGCAGGTCGACCTGGCGGTCGGTGGTGCTGATTTCCAGCTCAATCAACGGGTGCGCATCCATGAATGGCGGCAGGCGCGGCAGGATCAATTCCCGCGCCATCATATTGGGCATGTCCACTCGAATACGCCCGCTGAGTTGCGCTTCATCCTGGCGAAACAGCCCCTCCAGCTCCTCCATGTGCGACAGCAAATCCTTGCTGCGCTCATACAGCACACGTCCGTCCTGAGTCGCCTGCACCGTGCGCGTAGTGCGCTGCAACAGGCGCGCGCCGAGCAGTTCCTCCAGCGCCTGCACGTGCTCGGACACGGTTGAGCGCGGCAAGCGCAGGCTCTCGCCGGCCTGGGTAAAACTCGACAGTTCGGTGACGCGCACGAAGGTGCGCAGCAGCTCAAGTTTGTTCATGGGATTGTTCGCCTCATCCGGCCAGTGATTCCGGTATAGCGCTGTTTATCACGATATGGCCGGACAAATAAACTGCTCCCAACGCTCAATCACAGAGGACATCACCATGACCCGCAAAATCGCATTGATCACCGGCGCAAGCCGCGGCCTGGGCAAAAACACCGCGTTGCACTTGGCAGCTCAAGGCGTCGATATCATCGGCACTTACCACAGCAAGGCCGATGAAGCGCAGGCGTTGGTCGCCCAGATCGAACAACGGGGCAGCCGCGCGGTGATGCTGAAACTCGACGTGAGCCAAAGCGCGACCTTTGGCGATTTCGTCGGCGAGGTTGCCAGCACACTCAAGGATGTTTTCGCACAGGATCACCTCGATTTTCTGATCAACAACGCCGGTATCGGCATTCACGCCAGCTTTGCCGACACCACCGAAGCGCAGTTCGACCAACTGGTAGCGATTCAATTCAAAGGCCCGTTTTTCCTCACCCAGAAGCTGTTGCCACTGATCCGCGACGGCGGCCGCATCCTCAATATCTCCAGCGGCCTGGCGCGTTTCAGCCTGCCCGGCTACGCCGCTTACGCCGCCATGAAAGGCGCCATGGAGGTGCTCACCCGCTACCAGGCCAAGGAACTGGGTGGGCGTGGCATCAGCGTCAACATCCTCGCCCCTGGCGCGATTGAAACCGACTTCGGCGGCGGCGCGGTACGCGATAACGCCCACCTCAACGCAATGGTCGCCAGTAACACTGCACTGGGCCGCGCCGGCTTACCGGACGATATCGGCGGGGCGATTGCCAGCCTGCTGGCCGACGGTAGCCACTGGATCACCGGCCAGCGGATCGAGGCCTCGGGCGGTATGTTTCTGTAGGAGTTTGTCGCGCAGCACGTCATACCCCCAGTGATACACATAGGTGTACGGCAGGAAGAACAGCAGTACACCGATGTCGAGCATAAACGCCTGCATCAGGCTGATATTCAGCCACGCCGCGATCAGCGGCACGGCCACGATAATCAGCCCGCCTTCAAACATCAGCGCATGCAGCACCCGCGTCCAGCCACCTGCGGCGAGTTGCAGGCGCACCTTGAGGCGGTCGAACAGGCTGTTGAACACGATGTTCCAGGTCAATGCCAGCAGGCTCAGCCCCAAGGTCACCGCGCCCATTTCCAGGGCCGGCCTGCCGGTGATCCACACCAGCAGCGGTGTACACATCAACAACGCCAAGCCTTCAAAGCCCAGGGCTTGGCAAACGCGTTCAGTAATCGACTTGGTAGGGCTCATAACCTGCGCTCCATGAATGACGAGGGTTGCCATGATCACGCCCTGACTCGATACTTCATAACCAATAACCATCGACCAAGGCGATAGACATGGCGTCCAACGAAGTGCTGCAAGCGTTTGTCCAGGCGGCCACCCAAGGGTCGTTTTCCGCCGCGGCGCGCAAGCTGGGCAAGAGCCAGTCCACCGTCAGCGCGGCAGTCGCGAGCTTGGAGATCGACCTGGATGTGGTGCTGTTCGATCGCAGCAGCCGCAAGCCGACGTTGACGCCAGCCGGCCATGTGCTGCTGGAACGGGCCGAGCAGGTGCTGGAAGCCAGCAGCCGCCTGGAACTGGCGGCGAGTCAGTTAGCCCAGGGGTTGGAGCCGAGACTGACGATTGCGATGTCGGACACGTATCAATCGCAGCGTTTTGAAACCGCGATCATTGCGTTCGCCGAGCGTTACCCCGACCTCGAACTGGAATGGCTGATCGCCGAATGCGACGACCTGATCGACCTGGTGCAAAGCGGCCGGGCGCAGATTGCGTTTATCGAACAGCAGGACGTCTACCCGCCTGACCTGACGCGCTCGCCGGTGCAGGAGCGCACCGAGATCGCGTTGTTCGTGTCGCCGCAACATGCCTTGGCCAGCCTCGACAGCGTCGACCACCAGACCTTGAAACACCATCGCGAATTGCGCTTGGCGAGCATCGTCAAACCTTACGACAACCGCGCCGCTGGCCGGGTCTGGTCCGCCGCCAGTTACCTGATGTTGATGGAGATGGCCCAGCTGGGTTTCGGCTGGGCGCCCCTGCCCCGCTGGCTGGTCGAGCGTTTTGGCAACGCCAGCCTGCAGGAACTCAAGGTGCGCGGCTGGCCACGCTCGGTCACGGTGGATGCGTTGTGGTCGCGCCAGCATGCACCGGGGCCAGCAGGGAGTTGGTTGTTGGCCACGATGCTGGAGTGAGTCCTCTGGACAATGAAGACAGTGTGGGAGCGGGCTTCATTGTCTGGGGGATTGGAGTTCGGCCAGGCGTTGTTCGAGGAAGCGTCTTTCCGGGATTTGCTGGGTAAGTGACAGGGCTTTTTCGTAGGCCGTGCGCGCCGCTTCGACACGCCCCAGTTGCCGACAAAACTCGCCCCGCGCCGAATGCGCCAGGTGGTAATCCTGCAACTCGCCGCGCGCCAGAATCTGCTCTACCTGCTGCAACCCCGCCAGCGGGCCATCGCGCATGGCCACCGCTACGGCGCGGTTCAGTTCGATCACCGGTGACGGCATTGTCCTGAGCAGCACATCGTAGAGCCCGACGATTTGCCGCCAGTCCGTCTGGTCTGCACGTGTGGCTTCGGCATGCACCGCCGCGATGGCGGCCTGCAGGCCATACGGGCCAAAGCGCCGGGCGCTCAGCGCCTGTTCCGCCAACGCACAGCCTTCGGCGATCAGGGACGCATCCCACAGCGAGCGGTCCTGTTCATCCAGCAGCACCAATTCGCCACTCGCCGAAGTGCGCGCCGAGCGTCGGGACTCGTGCAACAGCATCAGCGCCAGCAGCCCCATGACTTCCGGCTCGGGCAGCAACGCCATCAACAGACGCCCCAGGCGGATAGCTTCGCGCGTCAACGCTTCACGGGTCAGGTCAGCGCCCATGGAGGCCGAATAGCCCTCGTTGAACACCAGGTAAATCACGCGCAACACGCTGTCGAGACGCTCGGGCAGCTCCGCCAGGGACGGCACCTGATACGGAATTGCGGCCTCGCGGATCTTGCCCTTCGCCCGCACGATACGTTGGGCGATGGTGGCCGGCGTGGCCAGAAACGCCCGCGCGATTTCCTCGGTGGTGAGGTCACAGATCTCGCGCAAGGTCAGCGCCGCCTGAGCGTCGGCCGCCAGCGCCGGATGGCAGCAGGTGAAGATCAGGCGCAGGCGGTCGTCTTCCACGTCTTCATCACTCCAGTCAGCCGCCTCCAGCGCATCGGCCTGCGCCTGCAGCAACGGGGTAAAACGCGCCTGGCGGCGCAGACGGTCGATGGCCTTGAAGCGCCCGGTCGAGACCAGCCACGCGCGTGGGTTGTGCGGCACACCGTCCAGCGGCCAACGTTGCACCGCGACGAAAAACGCTTCGTGCAGGGCTTCTTCGGCCAGGTCGAAGTCGCCGAGCACGCGAATCAGCGTCGCGAGCACACGCCTTGATTCGCTGCGGTAGATCGCCTCGACCGAAAGGGTCAATCGCGCATGCCTTGGGTGACCAGGGTTACCAGGCGGTCGAGACTCTGACCCCAGCCATCGTGAAAGCCCATGGCTTCGTGGGCCTGTTTGTCTTCGGCACGCCAATGCATGGCGCGGGCGGTGTAGAGGGTCTTGTTGCCCTCGACCTCCTGCAGGGTCACTTCGGCGGTCATGAACGGCTTGCCCGACGGAATCCAGCCCGGCGTAAAGGCGTCGGTAAACACCAACCGCCGTGGCGCGACGATCTCCAGGAACACGCCCTGGGTCGGGTATTCCGCACCGTCGGGCGCACGCATCAGGGTGCGAAACAGGCCTCCGACCCACAGGTTCATTTCGCACTCGGGGGTGGTCATGCCGTGGGGGCCCCACCATTGCTGAAGCAAGGTGGGCTCGGTCCAGGCACGGAACACGCGGCTTCGCGGTGCATCGATCACGCGGCTGATGGACAATTCAAACTCGGCAGGTTGCGTAGACATGGGGTAAACCTCTTGAGTCTTATGGTTGTTGTTCAGAGATTCAATTCGCGCACGGGGCGCACTTCCACACTGCCGACCCGGGCGGCCGGAATGCCGCCGGCCACCAGGATCGCTTCGTTCAGGTCCCGCGCCTCGATCAGGTAGAAGCCGGCGAGCTGCTCCTTGGTCTCGGCAAACGGCCCGTCGGTGATCGACACCTTGCCATGGCGCATGCGCACGGTGGTGGCGGTGGTGACCGACTCCAGCGCTTCGGCGGCCAGCATGCGCCCACTGCCGTGAACGGACTCTGCATAGGCATGGCATTCCGGGTCCTTGGGGCTGTCGGGCAGACTGTGCAGCAACGCTTCGTCGCTGTAGACAAGGCACAGGTATTTCATGACGTTCTCCGTTTTCGGACTACTGACTATAGATCGCGATGGTCAAGGTTTCAGGTCGAACAGACCGGTGCCGGTTTCCATGTCGAAAGGTGCAGACCAGTGCTCATGCACCACTTTCCATTGGCCATTGATGCGCTGGTAACCGGCGGTCACGCGCATCCAGCAGGTTTTAAGCACGCCATCCGGCCCGGTGCCACCACCGTGGGCGAGCCAGTGGGCAAAGGCGCTGTCGTCGGCGGCGACGATATGCAGCTCATGAAAGTCAAACACGCTGGGGCCGGGGCAAAACTCCATGCAGGCCTGCCAGTGCGCCTGGTAAGCGGCCTTGCCCTTGAATTGCAGGGCGCTGACGGCGTCGAACGCGACGATATCGTCGGCGTAGAAGCTGACAATCTTCTCGACATCCTTGGCGGTGACGGCGTGTTTCCATTGTTCGATCAGGGTGTTGATGGCAGTGCTCATGGTGATACTCCTTCGGGAGGAAAAGCGCGGAATACACCCTTAATCGAATAAGCCAGCGGCAAATCGACAACCCACTGAAAAATAATTTCGCCCCCGGCAAACCCGCTAGAATCCACGCCTCTTTGTAGGATTTCGGATGCGCCACTGATGGAAACCCGCCTCGTCCCCTATGAGACGCTGAGCCTTGTGCAGAAACAGCACCTCGACACCCTGCAAGTGCATCCCGAGCAACTGGCGTACTCCGGCGATATTTACTGTGCGCTGAACAGCCTGCTCGTCAACCCCAACCCCAACGCCATCAAAGGCTTCGCCCTGCTCGCCGACGACCTGCCCGTGGCCTTTCTGCTGCTCAAACGCCCACCGTGCCTGCCCCATTGGGCGGATGAGCACAGCGCGACCTTGCATGCGTTGCAGGTGGATCGGCATCAACAAGGGCGCGGGTTCGGTAGGGCCTGCTTGCAGGCGCTGCCGGCGGCGGCATTACAGGCATGGCCGCAGATCAAGGGCCTGGAATTGTCGGTGGACGCGGACAATGTGGCGGCGATGGGGTTGTATCTCAGGGCTGGGTGGGTCGACAGCGGGGAGGCGTATAAGGGGCGGATTGGGTATGAGCGAAGGTTGAGGTGGGTGGTTGCCAAGTGAATCTTGACGGCAAGCCAATGTAACGCAAACATGACACCTCTCAAGCTATGTAATGGTTACGTGACATGGATGCTTCACTCATCACGCAGAGGCTCGCCAAGCAGATTCGTGCGAAGCGTCTCAGCCAAGGTTTTAAGCAATCAGATCTATCCAAGCTAGCGGGCGTTACTCGCCAGAAACTAATAGAGATCGAGCAAGGCAGTATGTCCGTTTCAATGGGTGCCTATTCACGCGTGATGGCAGCCTTAAGCAGTGAGGTAATACTGGTAGCGGCACGTTTGCCAATGCTTGAAGAACTCGCCGAAATTTTCAAAGATTAGGCTTTTTGCCTTTTGCAAAGGTGACTCACATGCTGACAACCCTCGAACAACTCGAAACCCTCTACGGCCTCCCCCACGAGCGTGCCGTGCGCAAGGAAATCCCGTTTCTCAACGAGGACTACCAGGCCATGGTGCGGGCGTCGCCGTTGGTGGTGGTGAGTTCGTCCGGGCCGGACGGCATCGACGGTTCGCCGCGCGGCGATGTGCCTGGGTTTGTGCGGATTGTGGATGAGCGCACCTTGGCGATTCCGGACCGGCCGGGGAACAATCGCGTGGATACCTTGCGCAACTTGGTGCAGGACCCGCGGATTGCGTTGCTGTTCATCATTCCAGGGGTTGGCGAAACCTTGCGCGTGAACGGCCGGGCGCAGATTTCCATCGAGCCTGAACTGCTGGAGAGTTTTGCGGTGAATGGCAAGCCGGCGCGGTCGGTGATTCTGGTGCAGGTGGAGGCCGCGTATTTCCACTGTTCCAAGGCGTTTGTGCGCTCGGACTGCTGGAACCCGGAGAAACACTTGGACCGCTCGGCGTTGCCGTCAGCGGGGGCGTTTCACAAGCGGCTCAATGATGGGCAGTTTGATGCCGAGGCGTATGACCGAGAGATGCCGGAGCGGGTCAGAAGTACGTTGTATTGATGTCCCGTAGGAGCCGGCTTGCCGGCTCCCACAAGGGTCGCGGTCAGCCTCTTTCGCCTACCGGCAACCAGATTTCCACCGTCCCGGTGCCCTTGCGCCCGTCAAAATCGGCACTGTAGCGCTCGAAATCCGCGCCCATCACCTTGTAACCCGAATGCGGCAGCCATTCGAACATGATGCGCTCGTACGTTTGTTCCAGTGCCTGCACCGGCCCGTAATGCGGGAACACGGCATAGTTGAGCGGCGGAATCTCGATGGACTCGAAGTTGCTCGGTACGTCGCCCTTGGTCGGGACCTCGACACCGGCCATGTAGTCGAATTCGCCATGCTTGGGGTTGTGGCAAACACCATACGTCACACCGCCAACCCGTTTCTTGATGTCCTTGATGCAGGTATCGAACAATTCCCACAGCCTGGGGATATCCCCCACGGTGGCCTTTGAGTAACGCCCTTGCACCCCGGCGATCACCAGGGCTTTACCGGCTTCCATGCGTGGCTCTAACGGTTGTTTTGTCTGCTGATCCATACGAACAGTCTCCTTCTTATGAGGGTACAAACCCGTATCGAGTATAGGGGCATATCCGCGCTGGACTCCATGCAGAAAATTTTCCTACGCATCTGGACAACTGGCCATCATCGACCGTATTGTCTGCCCCGCAGGCCACCGCAGTGGCCGACGTCGCTCGGACGGTTCCGGGCGCTTACGTACTCTCGAGGCAACAATGGCAGACCAAGGTTCGCCGCGCCGCTTTGCGCGCATAGATCGACTCCCCCCTTACGTTTTTAATATCACTGCCGAGCTGAAGATGGCTGCGCGTCGGCGCGGCGAAGACATCATCGACTTGAGCATGGGTAACCCGGACGGCGCCACTCCCCCGCATATCGTGGAGAAAATGGTCACCGTCGCCCAGCGTGAAGACACCCACGGCTACTCCACGTCCAAAGGCATTCCGCGCCTGCGCCGGGCGATTTCGCGCTGGTACAAAGACCGTTATGAAGTGGACATCGACCCCGAAACCGAGGCCATCGTCACCATCGGTTCCAAGGAAGGCCTGGCGCACTTGATGCTGGCCACCCTGGACCAGGGCGACACGGTGTTGGTGCCGAACCCGAGCTACCCGATTCACATCTACGGTGCCGTGATTGCCGGCGCCCAGGTGCGATCGGTGCCGCTGGTGCCCGGCGTGGACTTCTTCGACGAGCTGGAGCGGGCGATTCGCGGCTCGATCCCCAAGCCAAAGATGATGATCCTCGGCTTCCCGTCCAACCCCACCGCGCAGTGCGTGGAACTGGACTTCTTCGAGCGCGTGATTGCGCTGGCCAAGCAGTACGACGTGCTGGTGGTGCATGACCTGGCCTACGCCGACATCGTCTACGACGGCTGGAAAGCCCCGTCGATCATGCAGGTGCCGGGCGCCAAGGACATTGCGGTGGAGTTTTTCACCCTGTCCAAGAGCTACAACATGGCCGGCTGGCGCATCGGCTTCATGGTCGGTAACCCGGAACTGGTCAACGCCCTGGCGCGGATCAAGAGTTACCACGACTACGGCACCTTCACCCCGCTGCAGGTGGCGGCGATTGCGGCGCTGGAAGGCGACCAACAGTGCGTGAAAGACATCGCCGAGCAGTACCGCCAGCGCCGCAATGTGCTGGTCAAGGGCCTGCATGAGCTGGGCTGGATGGTGGAGAATCCGAAGGCGTCGATGTACGTCTGGGCGAAGATTCCCGAGCAGTATGCCGCCATGGGGTCGCTGGAGTTTGCCAAAAAATTGCTGCTGGACGCGAAGGTGTGTGTGTCCCCGGGGATTGGCTTTGGCGAGTATGGCGATGACCATGTGCGCTTTGCGCTGATCGAGAACCAGGACCGCATTCGCCAGGCGGTGCGGGGGATCCGGGGGATGTTCAGGGCGGATGGGTTGGCCCAGAAAGCCTGACCCGATCCACCTGAAGAAATGTGCTCAAACTGTGGGAGGGGGCTTGCCCCCGATGGCAGTGGTTCAGTCACCGGATGCAGTGACTGACACTCTGCTATCGGGGGCAAGCCCCCTCCCACATTTGATTGGGTGACCCCATGGGATGCTGCGGTGTGGCTTACACCACCAACGACAGCAACATGATGAAGATCAACGCCACGACCGACAGAATGGTCTCCATCGCCGTCCACGTCTTGAACGTCTCAGCCACGGTCATGTTGAAATACTGCTTCACCAGCCAGAACCCCGCATCGTTGACGTGAGACAGAATCAACGACCCTGCCCCCGTTGCCAACACCAGCAGTTCACGGTTAACGCCTGGAATCATCCCCACCACCGGCACCACGATGCCCGCGCCGGTAATGGTTGCCACGGTGGCCGAACCGGTTGCCACGCGAATCACCGCCGCCACCAGCCACGCCAGCAGGATCGGGTTGATCTGTGCGTTTACCGCCATGTGGCCGATCACGTCACCCACGCCGCTGGTCACCAGCATCTGCTTGAAGCCACCACCGGCACCGATGATCAGGATGATCGCGGCGGTCGGCGCCAGGCTGGCGTCGAGCAGCTTGAGGATCTGCTTGGAATGGATGCCCTGGCGATGGCCAAAGGTGTACAGCGACAGCAGCAACGCCAGCAGCAACGCGGTGATCGGGTGACCGATCATGTCCATCCAGTTGCGCACCACGTTGCCTTCGGCAAACGCGATGTCGGCGAAGGTTTTCAGCAGCATCAGGAACACCGGCAGCAGCACGGTGACCAGGGTGATGCCGAAGCTCGGCAACGACTTGTTATCGGTCTCGCGGGCCAGTTGGTCGACCAGTTCCTGGGACGGGTTGCCCGGGATGTACTTGGCGATGAACGTACCGAAGATCGGGCCGGCAATGATGGCGGTCGGCAAGGCGACGATCAGGCCGTACAGGATGGTCTTGCCGATGTCCGCGCCAAACACGCCGATGGCCAGCAGCGGGCCGGGGTGCGGTGGCACCAGGCCGTGTACCGCCGACAGGCCGGCCAGCAGCGGGATGCCGATCTTGATCAGCGACACACCGGTACGGCGCGCGACAATGAACACCAGCGGGATCAGCAGCACAAAGCCGATCTCGAAGAACAGCGGGATGCCCACCAGGAACGCGGCGAACATCATGGCCCACTGGACCTTGTCCTTGCCAAAGGCGCGGATCAGGGTCTGGGCGATCTGATCGGCGCCGCCGGACTCAGCCATCATCTTGCCGAGCATCGTGCCCAGCGCGAGGATGATGCCGACAAAGCCAAGCACCCCGCCGAAGCCGTCCTGGAAGGCCTTGATGATCTTGTCCACGGGCATGCCCGAGGTCAGGCCGAGGAAACCTGCGGCGATGATCAACGCAATAAAGGGGTGAACCTTGAACCGGGTGATCAACACGATCAGCCCGATGATGGTGACGACTGCATCTAACAGCAGGTACGACTCGTGGGACATGCCAAACATGGGGGGTCTCTCCTGTTTGTTGTTGTTATTAAAGCGGGTGTTGAATTTCCTGCCGGGGATAGCGCTATCTTTTCCGGCAAAAAATTATTTGGATGGTTCAAAACCGTGTTTCAGCCACCAGGCATTGGTCTGCTCGGCCAATTCCTCGACGCTGTCTTCGCTGGCGTTGAGGGCCAGGGTCAGCGGCTCGCCTTTGGGCGACTCAAGGGTGGCGAACTGGCTGTCGATCAGGCTTGCCGGCATGAAATGGCCGGGGCGATGGGACACGCGGTCAGCGGCCACGGCGCGGGTCAGTTCCAGGAAGACGAAACCCAGGCCCGGCGCGGCTTCGCGCAGGTGGTCGCGGTATTTCTTTTTAAGCGCTGAACAGGTGAGTACGGGATGCTCGCCCGCTTTCAGCGAACGACGCAGTTCATCGCACAGGATGTCGAGCCAGCCGGCGCGGTCGTCGTCGTTGAGGGGGTGGCCGGCGCTCATCTTTTCGATGTTGGCGGCGGGGTGAAAGCTGTCGCCTTCAATGGCGGTCGCACCGTTCAGGCGGCACAGGGCCTCGCTGACGCTGGACTTGCCACAGCCGGAAACACCCATGATGACCAGGGCGGTAACAGGTTGACTCATGGAACACCTCAGGACGCAGATAGCGCTACCTTTGCACGCTGTAAGGCTAGTGCAAAAACAGGCTTTTCCCGCGCCGTCTTGTCTTTTTTTATGGAGTGACGCGTGCATCCGCTCCAACGCGTTGAACAGGATCAGGCAACCCTTTGTTCAAGAATTTGCAGCCCTTTGGAGACAGCGCTACCTTAGTGCCTCGATTTTTGTTTGGCAAGCCGCCTGATGACCTCTAAGAACGATAAAAAAATGCGCACTACCGGTCGCCCGACCCTTAACGAAGTCGCCCGCCTGGCCGGCGTCAGCCCGATTACCGCCTCCCGTGCCCTACGCGGCATCAGCACCGTCGCCACCGAACTGGTGGAAAAAGTGCAACACGCCGCAGCCGAACTGAACTACGTGGTCAACCCCGCGGCCCGCGCCCTGGCCTCGGCCCAGAGCCATTCGGTGGTGGTGCTGGTGCCGTCGTTGTCCAACCTGCTGTTTATCGAAACCCTCGAAGCCATCCACCAGGTACTGCGGCCCAAAGGCTTTGAAGTGTTGATCGGCAACTCCCACTATTCGCGCGATGAAGAAGAAAACCTGCTGCGCAACTACATGGCCTACCAGCCACGCGGTTTGCTGCTGACCGGGTTTGATCGCACCGAAAGCGCCCGACGGATGGTCGAGGCCAGCAATGTGCCGTGCGTGTACATGATGGACCTGGACCCGAACGCCGGCGTGAACTGCGTGGGGTTCTCGCAGCTGGCGGCGGGCGAGACCGCGGCAGCGCATTTGATCTCCCGTGGGCGCAAGCGCCTGGCGTACATCGGTGCGCAGTTGGACCAACGCACCTTGCTGCGTGGCGAAGGTTTTCGCCGAGCGCTGCAACAGGCCGGCCTGTACGACCCGGCGCTGGAATTGCTGACGCCGCGCCCCTCCTCCGTGGGCCTGGGCGGCGAGTTGTTTTTACAGTTGCTGGCGGCGCATCCGGACGTGGACGCGATCTTCTTCGGCAACGACGACCTGGCCCAAGGCGCGCTGCTGGAAGCCTTGCGCCATGGCATCAAGGTGCCGGAGCGTGTGGCGGTGCTGGGCTTCAACGACTTGCCGGCGTCGTCGTTCATGGTGCCGCGCCTGAGCAGCATCAGCACCCCACGTGAAGCGATTGGCCGGCGGGCGGCGGAGCATTTATTGACGATCATGGCGGGCAACAAGATCGCCAAACCGGTGGTGGACATGGGGTTTGAGTTGCAGGTGCGGGAGAGTACGTAGGACGCCTGTAGGACGCAGCTGACATTGCGGTAAGCGCCTTGCCCGGTTGCCTACGCTTACGTCAGAATCCGCCGGCTTGTGCGCCTGGGTGGGGGTCTCTAAGGTTGTCTGGTCGCTGAATTTCTCGGTGATCGGGTTTAGTAGCCCGCTTCCTCACACAAGATGCATGAGCCTATCGATGCTTGATGGTGGCTGTGCGCAGGGCGCCTTCGGGTGCGCCGGGTTTGTGTGGGATACCGGTCTACTAACCTGCGTACAGCTGCCACCCTCGTTTAGTAGCGATGAGGTATCAGCCCATATCAGGTACTTCACTCATGCACAGCATCCCCACGCACACGCTCTTCACTGTCATCCCTGACACCTCCACAGAAACCCTGCTGATCAACAGCTACGAAGCCGTATGTTCCGTCAGCACCTTGCTGCTCGACCTCTCCGATGACCTCAGCGGCAAGCACCGCGATGTGGCCCTGGCGATTTACCAACTGAGTGAACTGAGCATCTTGCTGCTAGGAAAAGCCGTGGACCAGCACACACCAAGCTGCTGAAGGAAGGCTGCGTGCGTTTAACAATTGATTGCCCCTGCAGGACAAAGTCCAAGTTATTGCGTCAGAAAGCCCACTATAAAATCTCAGTACGTTAGCCCAGTCAAATACAATAAAACACTGTGATTTCTGACAGTAGACGTGATACCGATAATACGGACTAATAAGCTTCCTGACTCCCAATATGCTCAGGACCAAACGTTTATTTAAACCGGAGGAAAGCAATCATGACCGCTGGCATTCCACACACACCCGACATCAACATCAAAACTAAAAAGGCTAAAGGGCACTTTGATATTGAAGCGTCTCCGATCGGAGCTTTTTTTACTAACGATGTAATTATGACCAAGGGACAGGGCATACTTCGCTTAACCGGCACTCATATTCACTCAAACGAAAGCATTCGAGTCACTGTGTATATCGGCGATGGGCCCGGCTCTTTCGAGGGTGAGATCGTAAGTGATGACGTACCTCCTTGGGGTTTTTACGATATCGACACTACAGGCTACCAGGCTTCACGCGGGAAGGTTAAATCAACCTATATTCCTAACCAACTGCATGTAACGCTGGAATTCAGTTTTTTTATAAACATAAAAGGACAGGAGCACGAAGTTAAAGGTGAGGCCAACATTCAATACTTTGATGAACTATAACAACTTCTCACACATTGAGTCTTCTCAGCCAACCGGCTCTCTATAACACTCTGGGCCGGTTTCTTTCATAGGCACAGTTTCCGCGCAACTCGCTCTTATACGTGCTCCCTGCTACATTGGCCACTGCACATTTCCACCGCCAGGGAAGCACCATGGGCCACTCACTGAAAATCTTGGGTCGCACGTCCTCCATCAACGTGCGCAAAGTACTCTGGACCTGCCAGGAACTGGGCATCGACTACCAGCGCGAAGACTGGGGCATTGGCTTCAAGCCCACCCAGTCCGACGAATTCCTCGCCCTGAACCCCAACGCCCAGATCCCCGTATTGATCGACGACCACGGCGTGCTGTGGGAGTCCAACACCATCTGCCGCTACCTCGTGAACCTCTACCAACGGCATGACCTGCTGCCCGCCGAACCCGCGCCACGTGCCAGGGTCGAGCAGTGGATAGACTGGCAAGCCGTCGAACTCAACCGCGCCTGGGGCGATGCCTTCACAGCCCTGGTGCGCGGCAACCCGGAGGGTCTGGACGCGACGCAGATTGCCGCCGCCGTGCAGCGGTGGAACGACAAGATGGGCATTCTGGAACGCCAGCTGACCAAGACCGGTGCCTACGTGGCCGGCGACGAATTCACCCTCGCCGATATCCTGATCGGCCTCTCGGTGCACCGCTGGCAAATGACGCCCATGGAGCGCCCGCCCTACCCCGCCATCGCGGCGTACTATCAACGCCTCAGTCAGCACGCTGGCTTCAAGGCCTTTGCCCTCGACGGTCACAACTAAACCAAGGACGACACCGTGAAAGGACTCAACGTACTGCTGACCGGCGCCTGCGGCAGAATCGGCAAGACGTTTTTCGAAGGCTCGAAAGACCGCTACCGCTTCACCCTCACCGATCGCATCGCGCCGGATTTCGACGTGGGCCAACACCGCTTCGTGCACGCCGACCTCAGCGATCAATCCAGCCTGGTTGCCCTGCTCGACGGCATCGACGTGATCGTGCACCTGTCGGGCATCCCCCATGCCAGCGCCTCGTTCGACGAGTTGCTGCCCAACAATATCCTCGCCACGACCTACCTGTTTGAAGCCGCTGTGAACGCCGGGGTAAAACGCCTGGTATTCGCCAGCAGCGCGCAAACCATCGAAGGCTACCCGGTGGATCGCCAGATCACACCCGGCATGCCCGTGTTGCCCGCTAACCTGTACGGTGTGAGCAAATGCTACGGCGAAGCGTTGTGCGGCTACTACGCGGCAAAAACCCCGCTGTCGACGATTGCCCTGCGCATCGGCGCCTTCGAGTTCCCCGAAACCCACGACCTGAACAACGCCCGCGACCTCAGCGCGTGGCTCAGCCCCCGTGATGCGGTGCAGTTGCTGCAACGTTCGGTGGAGGCCGAGGGCGTGAAGCACTTGATTGCCCATGGTATTTCCAATAACCGCTTCAAGCGCTTGGATTTGAGCGAGACCACGCGGGTGCTGGGTTACCATCCCCAGGATGACGCGTTTCAAACATTCGAGATTCCGATCACTTATTGAGTTTCCCCATGCCCACACTCTCCAGTACCGACGGCATCGACCCCCTCCGCGCCGCCCACATCAGCGCGCGCATTGACCGTCTGCCCGCCGTCGCTACCGTTTGGCGCTTGGTGGCGCTGCTGTCGATTGGTGGTTTTTTCGAGCTGTATGACCTGTTCCAGACCGCCTACATCAGCCCCGGCCTGATCAGCGACGGGATTTTCCACACCGGCAGCGAAGGCGTGTCCGGCTTCTCGGACCAGGCGGCCTTCGCCTCTGCGACCTTCCTGGGCCTGTTCCTCGGCGCCAGCCTGCTCAGCCCCATCGCCGACCGTTTTGGGCGCCGGGCAATCTTTACCTTTGCGTTGATCTGGTACACCGTCGCCACCGTGTTGATGGGCATCCAGACCTCTGCCTTGGGCATCATCTGCATGCGTTTCCTGGTGGGCATCGGCCTGGGCATCGAGCTGGTGACCATCGACGCCTACCTCTCGGAACTGGTGCCCAAACGCATGCGCAGTTCGGCGTTTGCCTTTGCGTTTTTTATCCAGTTCCTGTCGGTGCCGGCGGTGGCGCTGATGTCGTGGTGGCTGGTGCCGCAGGCGCCGTTCGGCATCTCGGGTTGGCGCTGGGTGGTGCTGTCGAGCGCCGTGTTCGCGTTGTTTATCTGGCAACTGCGCAAACGCCTGCCGGAATCACCGCGCTGGCTGGCACAGAAAGGCCGCTTTGACGAAGCCGGGAAGATCATGGACAACTTGGAAGCGCGCTGCCGAAAGGATCACGGCAAACCGCTGGACGAGCCCGAACCGCAAGCCGTCAGCGTGCACGGCAGCGGCCGCTTTGCCGACATCTGGCAACCGCCATACCGCCGCCGCGCGTTGATGCTGATCGTGTTCCATGTGTTCCAGGCCATCGGGTTCTTCGGCTTCGGCAATTGGCTGCCCGCACTGCTCTCAGGCCAGGGCGTCAGCGTGACCCACAGTTTGCTCTACGCCTTCATCATTACCCTCGCCTACCCGCTGGGGCCGTTGTTATTCGTGAAGGTGGCCAACCGCTTTGAAAACAAATGGCAAATCGTCGGCTCGGCCCTGGGCGCCGTGATCTTCGGCAGCCTGTTTGCCCTGCAAACCACGGCGGTGGGGCTGGTGATCTGCGGGGTGATGATCACCTTCTGCAATGCCTGGCTGAGCTTCAGTTATCACTCGTACCAGAGCGAACTGTTCCCGACCAACATCCGCGCACGGGCGGTCGGGTTCTGTTACTCGTTCAGCCGCTTGTCGACGGTGTTCAGCAGCCTGTTGATCGGCTTTATCCTCGAACACCTGGGCACGCCGGGCGTACTGGCGTTTATTGCCAGCAGCATGTTGATCGTGATGATCACCATCAGTTGGTTCGGGCCACGCACGCGTAACCTGGCGCTGGAAAATATCGCCCACTGATGACGACGCAACCATTAGTCGTAACTGTTATTTCTGACAGTGGACCTGCGGCAGTTATGGGCGCCTGATTTGCGCAGGGCTTGCGACACAGCTCTGTCAATTCACCAGTTAATAAACAAGGACGGCGCCATGACAGACTCCCAAATGGAAAGTAACCATAGGAACCCCACAAATGGGAAATTCACAGCACAACTCGTGAGAGGTAGTTTGGTTCTTGAATACAGAGCCGATGAAATCAGCTTAAGAAGAATGGCCTTCCGCTACACATTGGACACGACTCAGAGAGGTAGCGATGTCGTTTATATGGAATTCCATCTCCCACTTGGAATTACCGGAAACCGCGACAAATACGACATCACCCCCGGCGGCCCAGTGACCGCTACCTGCGATTTAAAATACGCCTCCGACCCTCAGCAGATCCGTTTTCAAGCGACAGCGGGGCAAATTACGTTTTTTGAATTTAATACCAACACTGGAAAAGTTTTCGCAAGGTTCTACTTCAGAGCCAGTGACACATATGGAAACTCCTTAGAAGTCAATGGTGGGGAGATGGATTTGACTGGAATTGGCGTTCTAGATAACAACCAAGCCATCACACCACCACACACTGAGTGATGCCGTGAGACAGCCGCCAACGGCAAGAATTGGCCGCAAACAGGACAGTTCTTGCCTTAGCGACATAGATACGCGCCCTAATTCCAGGCGTTCACACCCGGCACGCTATTTGCTCCTCCTGAGGCACCGAACATTTCCCCAGGTGACCGATCATGCTGGTTAACAACAACACCCAAGCCGTGTCGACCCTTCAACAGATCAAACGGCCCGACATGGACCCCGCCAACGCCGCCGCCAGCGCGCTGTACAGCGGTGCCTTGCAAGCTGCGCAGCAAAGCGTGACCGTGCCGGCCGCGCAGAAGGAGTTGGACAAGGCGACTGACCGTATCGACGAAGCCTTCGCCAAGACCCGCGTGCAGTTGCAGACCACCACTGAGGCCGTTACCGCCTCCACGGCGACAACAGACGTGCCGAAAACCGGTTCGACCACCAGCACGGCGCGGTCCGAGTTCACCGATTACATGAGCAAATCCCCGGCCGAGCGCATTCGTGAGCAGTTGCTCAAGGAGCAGGGTTTGACCGAGGCGGATGTGCAGAACATGTCGCAGGAAAAGCAGGACGCTATTTCCAAGCAAGTGGCGGAACGCTTGAAGCAGCAGCAAGAGCAGCAGGTAGCTGCAAAGACCACTGACCCGCAGGCGCGGGCGGTAAAAGAAACCCTGGCCGCGATCTAAGCCCCTTAGCCTGTAGTGAGCGGGCTTGCCCCGCGCTGGGGGGCGAAGCCGCCCTAAAACCAGTCGCCGCATTCTGCCTGACAGAATGCGGCGTTTTTATTGGGGCGGCTTCGCCCCCCAGCGCGGGGCAAGCCCGCTCACTACGCAAAGCGTGCTCGGGGTTACTGCAACTGCAACGTCGAATTGAACTGCCCGATCGCATCCACCACATGCCGTGAGCCTTCCTGAATCTCCAGGATCACCTGCCCCGCTTCGTTCGCCAACTCTACACCCAGCCCTGTGCGGCTCAAGCTCGATTGCATGCTCGACACGGCGCTCAGCGACAGGTCGTGATTCTTGCGCACCACATCAACAATTTCCACCGTCGCCTGGCTGGTCCGCCCCGCAAGGCTGCGCACTTCGTCGGCCACCACTGCAAACCCGCGCCCATGCTCACCGGCCCGCGCCGCTTCAATGGCAGCGTTGAGCGCCAGCATATTGGTCTGCTCGGCAATGCTGCGGATGGTCTGCACAATGGCGCCGATGATGTCCGACTGCTTGCTGACCGCGTCGATACTCACGGCCGCCTGGTTCAGGTCGAGGGAGATTTCTTCGATGATCTGCACAGTTTGCTGCACCACTTCCGACCCCTTACGGGCGCAGGCATCGTTTTGCACCGAGGTGGCGTGAGCCGAGTCAGCGGCGCTGCGCAGGGTGGTGACTTGGTCGGTGATGTCGCTGGCGAACTTCACCACTTTGTACAAGCGGCCATTGGTGTCGAAGATCGGGTTGTAGGAGGCTTCCAGGAACAGCGTCTTGCCGTATTTGTTTTTGCGCTCGAAGCGGTGCGAGTGGTACTCGCCGCGGTTGAGGGACGCCCAGAACGCCTTATAGGCGGGCGACTCCACTTCGCTGCGGTGGCAGAACAGGCTGTGGTGCTGGCCGACGATCTCATCCAGGGAGTACTGCACGGTTTTCAGGAAGTTGTCGTTGGCGTTGAGGATCTGGCCCTGGGCCGTGAATTCGATCACCGCCATAGAGCGGCCGATGGCGTCGATCAGGCTCTGGTTTTCATGCTCATGGTGAACCCGTGCGGAAATATCCGACGCGACTTTGATCACGCTCAATACGTGATTGTCTTTGTCCAGCACCGGCATGTAGCTGGCTTCGAGCCAGACTTCCTGGCCCTGTTTGTTCAAGCGCATAAAGGTGCCACTGAGCGCCTCGCCCCGCGCCAGGTCACGCCAAAGCTTGGCGTAGGCGTCGGTTTGGGTGTAGGCCTCGTCGCAAAAAAGGCGGTGATGTTTGCCGCAAATCTCCTCGGCGCTGTAGCCCATGGTTTTGCAGAAGTTGTCGTTGGCGTCGAGGATCACGCCACTGGGGTCGAACTCGATCATGGCCATGGAACGGCTGATGGCGGCGAGTTTGGCGTTGGATTCAGTGAGTGCGCAGGAGAAACGTTCGATTTGTTGCAGGTCGGATTTGTGATGGCGGTTGAACATGGTCAGATCACCCTTGATTACCGGCGCCCAGAAGGCGCATTCCATTCATTTGTTGGCTATTGCTGGCACACCTTCATGGGGAAATAACCATCCAAATCGCTTTATATGCCAAGCGTCATCAACGGTTCTGGGTGAGCATAGACACGGCTTGGCGCTATGCAAGGCCACTAGTCAGCCAGCATTTTTAACAATGCGCCGGCAGCAGCGGAGGGCGGACAGTGTTGCGCTGCGACCAGGGAGAACTCGCGGTGCACGGGCACGGCCAGTGGCATCACCCGCAGGCCCTGGCGTTGGGCTGGCAGGGTCATTTCCGGCACCAGGGTCACGCCGACACCTTCGCGAACCAGGCTGAAGGCACTGCTCCACTCGCGCACTTCCACGCGAACATCACTCAGCGTCAGCCCGGCATCAGCGCCCAGGCTGCGCGCATTGGCGGTGCAGCCACCAGTGGCCAGTACAAAGGGCTGTGCCAGCAATTCCTCCAGCGTCACCGTGGCCTGCGCCGGACGTTGGGCCAGCGCGTGCTGCACCGGCAACACCGCCAGCCAATTGTCCCGCCCCAACACCGTGGCATTGCGCCCAGGATGGGGGTTGAGCACTACGCCGAAGTCGATCAGGCCTGCGTCGAGCAACGTGTTCACTTCGTTGTCAGTGACTTCAAGGGTGGTGACCTCTATACCGGGGTGAAGCTGCGCGAAGCGTTGTAACAACGGAGTGAGAAAGGCCACCAGCACCATGGGGAAACTTGCAATGCGAATACTCCCACGCAGCATGGGCCTGGCTTCGTCCACGGTGCTGCGAATCGCCTGCAAGGCTGCGAGCATCACCCGCGCCTGCTCGACCACACTCAAGCCCAAGGCAGTGGGCAAGGTCTTGCGCGGCTCGCGGGTAAACAGTTGCGCACCCAGTGATGCCTCCATACCGGCCATGGCCTGGCTGGCGGCGGATTGGGTCATGCCCACATGCTCGGCGGCGGCGGTGATGCTGCCGTGATCGGCCACCGCCACCAGCAGGCGCCAATGCATCAGGTTCATCATGGCAGTAGCGATCCTTATGGCAGGGGTCTGAAGGTTTAATTTTACGCAAGGTGCCACGCCCACGAGACTGGCGCAAATTCAACGGAGCTGCCCCAGATGAAACTGTATTTCGCCCCCCACGCCTGTTCCCTCGCCCCGCATATCGTCCTGCGCGAATTGGCGTTGCCGTTCGACCTGGTGCGGGTTGATAACCAGGCCAAAACCACCGCCGATGGCGAGGATTTCCTGCAGATCAACCCCAAGGGCTACGTCGCCGCGCTGAGGCTGGACGATGGCCAGGTGCTGACCGAAGCCAGCGCGATCCTGCAGTACTTGGCCGACCTGAAACCCACCGTCGGACTGGCCCCGGCCAATGGCAGCTGGGAGCGCGTGCGGTTGCAGGAATGGCTGAATTTCATCGCGACCGAAGTGCACGGCGGGTTGGCGGTGTTCTTCAACGATGCCATCCAGGGCGAGGTGCGTGCCCTGTTCCAGGCCACCCTCTTCAAGCGTTTCGCGGTGCTGGTGCAGACGCTGGAACACCAGGATTATCTGTTGGGCACCGCATATTCGGTAGCGGACGCCTACCTGTTCGTGGTGCTGCGCTGGGCAGGGTTTCACGCTATTGATCTGGGCGAGTGGCCGGCGCTGGCGGCGTTTCAGCAGCGGATCGGCGCACGGCCGGCGGTGATTGCGGCCCTGGCAGCAGAAAGCCGATGAACTAAAATGCAATCAACCTGTGGGAGCGGGCGTGCTCCCACATTTGATCGGCTTCGCTGCAGAGAACCGGTTTCAAGCGGCCATTTGGGGCTTACGGTAGAGGCTGGGAAATCTTGCAGAGGGTTTGCTTTCAAGCGTGTCACTCAGTGACCGAACAGGCCTGTCTCAGTTTTCTTGGCTTTTTTGTCGGCGCGTTTTTCATCTGCGGTCTTTGCCGGTTTCTTCTTCGCGGCTTTCTTTGAATCCATACCTTTGGCCATGATGCGTGCTCCACTGACAGGGGATGTAGCAGTGGGTATACCACCTATTGCAAGACAGAAGGCGCTTATAATCCCCGGTCCTTGATAACGCTTGCCTGAACACCATGCCCCCATTGCACATCGAACCGCTGGCAGAGCCGCTTTGGCCGTTGCTGAATAAATTTTACCGCAGCCACAATTCGCCGATGAAGGCGCTCAAGGGCGGGCGTTTGTGGGTGGCGCGCGATAGCGAGATTGTCGCGGGTCTGTGCCTCACACCCGTGGTCGGCGGGCAGTGGCTGACCGGAGTGTTTGTTGATCCGGCCTATCGCGGCCAGGGGCTGGCGGCGCAGGTGATCGCGGCGGCGGTGGCCGATGTCGAAGGTACAGTGTGGTTGTTGTGCCATCCGGACTTGGAGGGGTTGTATCAGCGCATGGGGTTCAGTCAGGACACGCTGTTGCCGCAGTCTCTCAGCGAACGGCTGGTGCGCTACAAACGCAACAAACCGATGATCGCGATGGGCTTAGATCGTTTGGTGAGGTCGACCTCGGATAATGTGTGATCCGAGCGTACAGGGCCCATGCTAGCCTCGGCGGCACAGTGGCCCTTTACAGGATGATCATGAAAACCACACTCGCAGCTCTGTCCCTCACCGCCCTGCTCGCCCCGGTTTTAAGCCAGGCAGCCGACGCCAACTTCACCGCCCAGCAGTACCAGAGCGTGCTCGCCGGCAGTTGGCGAGACCCGGCCAACAGCGCCCGCGACGGTTATCGCCATCCGCAACAGACACTGGCGTTCTTTGGCTTGGGCGCCAAGCAAACCGTGATCGAGATCACCCCCGGCGGCGGCTGGTACAGCGAGGTGCTGGCACCGCTGCTCAAGGATCACGGGCATTACATCGCGGCGGTGCAGGCCGCGAGCAGCAGTGCCTATGCGCGCACCTCGGAAGAGAACCTGAAAAAGAAATTCGCGGCTGACCCTGTTCGGTACGGCAAGGCTGAGGTGGTCGAGTTCGACCCCAAGGCGCCGGTGTTCGGCAAACCCGCTTCGGCAGACGCCGTGCTGACATTCCGTAATGTGCATAACTGGGTCGCGGCCGATACCGCAGCGAAGACGTTCAGTGCCTTCTACACCGTGCTGAAACCGGGTGGCGTGCTGGGCGTGGAGGATCATCGGGCCAAGGAGGGGGCCGATCTGGACGCAATCAAAGACAGCGGTTACCTGACCACGGCCCAGGTGGTGAAACTGGCGACGGATGCCGGGTTCAAGCTGGCCGGACAGAGCGAAATCAACGCCAACCCGAAAGACACCAAGGACTATCCGGCCGGGGTGTGGACGTTGCCGCCGACATTGAAATTGGGGGAGCAGGATAAGGCCAAGTATGTGGCGATTGGCGAGTCGGATCGGATGACGTTGCGGTTTGTGAAGCCGGCCAAATAACCCGACTTGAAAGGCATTCCAACGGTGGGAGCGGGCTTGCTCGCTCCCACCGTTCGGTCTCATTGGGCCTGAACGCTAGGCGTCGGCCGTGGGATCCATGTCCGGAAACATCACCTCGATAAACCCGAATTTGCTGAAGTCAGTGATCCGCGACGGGTACAACCGGCCGATCAAGTGATCGCACTCATGCTGCACCAACCGCGCATGAAAACCATCGGCAAACCGCACGATAGGTTCGCCCTTCGGATCAAACCCTTCATAGCGAATCTGCTGGTAACGGCTCACCGCGCCCCGCATGCCGGGCACGGACAGGCAGCCTTCATACCCCTCTTCAAGCACCGGGCCCAGCGGCGTGATCAGCGGGTTGATCAGGATCGTCTGCGGCACCGGCGGGGCGTCCGGGTAGCGTTCGCTGGCCTCGAAACCGAAGATCACCAATTGCAGGTCAACGCCGATCTGCGGCGCGGCCAGGCCGACGCCGCCCACGTGTTCCATGGTCTGGAACATGTCATCGATCAATTGCCACAGTTCGGGGCTGTCGAACATTTCCGGCGGAACCGGAGGCGCGATACGCAGAAGGCGTTCGTCGCCCATTTTCAGGATTTCACGGATCATCGATCAGACTTCGTCAGGGGTGGGCTTGGAATGGTCCCGGCCAAGGCCTGAGACGTGCTGTTTTTCAACGGTGTGGCCGGGTTCATCGAACTCTTTTTCGCCAGGGTCCTTGCCCTCGGCGGACATGTGCTCGATCACCGCATTCATCTCCGCGCCCAGCAACAGCACGGCCGCAGAAATGTAGAAGTACAGGAGCAACACGATGATCGCACCGATGCTGCCATACATGGCGTTGTAGTCGGCAAAGGTTTTGACGTAATAACCAAAACCCAGGGAGGCCACGATCCAGACCACCACGGCCAGCACCGAACCTGGGGTGATAAAGCGAAATTTCTGCTCGACGTCCGGCATCACGTAATACATGAGGGCCACGGCAAACATCAGCAGGATCACGATCAACGGCCAGCGCACGATGGTCCACAGGGTGACCACGAACTCCTGCATGCCGATCTGCCCCGCCAACCACTCCATCACCTGCGGGCCGAGCACCATCAACGCTGCAGCGGCCAACAGCATGCCGGCGATGCCGACGGTGTAGAAAATCGACAGCGGAAAGCGCTTCCAGATAGGCCGACCTTCGACCACGTCATACGCGGCGTTCATCGCACTCATCATCAGACGCACGCCGGCCGAGGCCGTCCACAGCGCAATCACGATACCCACCGACAGCAGGCCACCCTTGGATTGCTGCAACTGGTCGATCACCGGGTTGACCTGCTCCAGGGCCTGGGGCGGCAACACCAGCTCGGACTGCAGGCGCAGCCAGGTAAAGAAGTCCGGCAGGTGCAGGAAACCGATCAGGGCAATCAGGAACAGCAGGAAGGGAAACAGCGAGAACAGCATCTGGTAGGCCAGCGCCGAGGCGTAGGTGGGCATCTCGTCATCGACAAATTCCTTGACGGTGCGCACCAGCACTTTGTGCAGCTTGAGGCCTTCTAGTACCGGGAAAATCATAGCGTCTCCTTTCGCCGCAAAAGGAAGGTTCGTGGGCGACTCAGGGGCCGTTTTCTACATCAAGGTAGCCTATTTGGCGACCTTGAAACAATTTCGAAACTTTAACCGCATCAGGTGACACAAAAACGGCCATCCGTGGATGGCCGTCGGGCTGCGTGAAACCAGCCAGCGATTCAGGCTTACTTGGTCGCTTTTTTCACGGCGTCTTTGGTATCGCCGACAGCTTTCTGAACTTCGCCTTTCTTTTCCTGCACCACGCCTTCAGCGCGCAGTTTGTCGTTGCCGGTGACTTTACCGACGCCTTGCTTAATGTTGCCGACCGCTTCGTTCGCTACGCCTTTAACCTTATCGGATGTACTGCTCATGGTATTTCTCCTGAAACAATCGATGGTTTTTGGTCATTACGTAAAGATTGACCTGAGGCCGTTCGGCAGAGTTTCAATTATTTTTGCGCAGGCATTTCATCGCCGGTTGCAGGTTTGGCTTTATGTTTTGCGGCCAACCCACGAGAATGCCCGGCACATTCAGGCTATAACGCTGAATAACAGATCCCGTAGGAAGGTTATGAAACTCAATAAAGCACAGGCCATCGCCCGCAGAAACACTGAACTGGGAGGTGCCGTACTCGGCGTCAACAACTGCCACTTCACCGACCTGGACAGCAAACGCAACATCTGGTGGTTCGACTTGCCGGTGGTGCGGATTGGCGTGGGCCAGTACGAGTGGATTCATCTGTTGATGCATAACGCCGAGACCGACCAGTTGCTGCATCTGAAGGTGCCGACGGTGTTCCTGCGCGAGAATCTTGAAGGCCTGGTGGTGCGCAACGCGGGCAAGCGCAAGCCGGAGATCACCCTGGAGCTGAGCGCGGATAAGGATTCGTTCTTGAAGGATGTGCGCCCTGCAGGCGCCGGTGTGAGCTTCGCGCAGTTCGCCCTGTAGAAAACGCATAAAAAATGTGGGAGGGGGCTTGCCCCCGATGCCGGTGTGTCAGCTGCAGATTGCTGACTGATACACCGCTATCGGGGGCAAGCCCCCTCCCACATGGGTATAGCGTTACTTTTTCAGACCGAGCTTCTTCAACTCTTCATCGCGCAACTCACGCCGCAGGATCTTGCCTACGTTGGTGGTCGGCAACGCATCGCGGAACTCCACGGCCCTGGGCACTTTGTAGGCGGTGACGTTGGCGCGCATGTGCTCCATAACCTGCTCCTTGGTCAGGGTTGCGCCTGGCTTGACCACGATAAACAGCTTGATGTGCTCCCCGGACTTCTCGTCCGGCACGCCGATGGCCGCGCACTGCAGCACCCCCGGCAAGCCCGCCAACACGTCTTCCAGTTCGTTGGGGTACACGTTGAAGCCCGAGACCAGGATCATGTCTTTCTTGCGGTCGACAATGCGCATATAGCCGTCGGGCTGGATGATCGCGATGTCACCGGTCTTCAGCCAGCCTTCGCTGTCGAGCATCTCGTCGGTGGCTTCCTGGCGCTGCCAGTAGCCCTTCATCACTTGCGGACCCTTGACGCAGAGCTCGCCGGTTTCACCCAGTGCGAGTTCGGTGCCGTCGTCGGCGATGACTTTACACACGGTGGACGGCACGGGAATGCCGATGGTGCCGATCTGGATGTGCTGGATCGGGTTCACGGTAGCCACGGGGCTGGTTTCGGTCATGCCGTAGCCTTCGCAGATGCCACAGCCGGTCACGGCCTTCCAGCGTTCAGCGGCTGCCAGTTGCAACGCCATGCCGCCCGACAGGGTGACTTTCAGCGCGGAGAAGTCCAGCTTGCGGAAGGCTTCGTTGTTGCACAGCGCGACGAACAGGGTGTTCAAGCCGACAAAGCCGCTGAACTTCCACTTCGACAGCTCCTTGACCATCGCCGGCAGGTCGCGCGGGTTGCTGATCAGGATGTTGTGGTTGCCGATCAGCATCATCGCCATGCAATGAAAGGTGAACGCATAGATGTGGTACAGCGGCAGCGGCGTGATCAGGATCTCGCAACCTTCGTTGAGGTTGGAACCCATCAGCGCCTTGCATTGCAGCATGTTCGCGACCAGGTTGCGGTGAGTGAGCATCGCGCCCTTCGCCACGCCGGTGGTGCCACCAGTGTATTGCAGCACGGCTACATCGCCGCTGGCCGGGTTGGCGTCGCTGACCGGTTGGCCATGCCCCTTGGCCAACACGTCGTTGAACTTGATCGCCTTGGGCAAGTGAAACGCCGGGACCATTTTCTTCACGTACTTGATGACGCTGTTGATCAGCAGGCGCTTGAGCGGCGGCAACAGGTCAGCGACTTCAGTGACGATCACGTGCTTGATGGCGGTCTTGGGCACGACCTTTTCCGCCAGGTGAGCCATGTTGGCCAGGCAGACCAAGGCCTTGGCCCCGGAGTCGTTGAATTGGTGTTCCATTTCCCGCGCGGTGTACAGCGGGTTGGTGTTGACCACGATCAGGCCGGCGCGGATGGCACCGAATACGGCAACCGGGTACTGGAGGACGTTGGGCAACTGCACGGCGATGCGGTCGCCGGGCTTCAAGTCGGTATGTTGCTGCAGGTACGCGGCGAAGGCGCCGGACAATTCATACAATTCACCGTAGGTGATTGTCTTGCCCAGGTTGCTGAAAGCCGGTTTGTTGGCGAAGCGCTGGCAGGACTGCTTCAGTACCGCCTGAATATTCGGATACTCGTCTGGATTGATTTGTGCAGCAATCCCGGCGGGGTACTTATCCTTCCAAAAGTCTTCGTTCATGGAAGCCCACTCCTCAGCGACGTCAGCGACGCGAATTCATCATCGCATTTGATGCGATTATTATTGGTGTATGTTTTTTTAGGTGAATCTGGCGCTTTCAAGCAGGCCGAGACGTCACAAAGCGCGCCGAGAGTAGCAGCTTTGCCAAGGGCCGCCTAGAGCCAAAGAAGGGCCCCACGGTCATAAACACGACTGTCCTACAATAATTGGTCACGCTTTAAACCAAGCCAAAATAGCGGCATAAATGGCTCTGGAACGGGGCTTTCAGAACAACACAGTACAAATGTGGGAGGGGGCTTGCCCCCGATGGTAGTGGTTCAGTCTACACATCTGGTGACTGACCCACCGCCATCGGGGGCAAGCCCCCTCCCACTTTTTTTCAGCGCATTTCAGATCAGGCAATATCGCGCAACTCACGCCGCAAAATCTTGCCAACCGGCGTCATCGGCAACGACTCACGCAACACAATATGCTTGGGCACCTTGTACCCCGTGAAGTTGGTCTTGCAGTACGCCTTCAATTCCTCAAGGCTCACCCCTTGCGCACGCGCCACCACAAACAGCTTCACCGCCTCCCCGGTGCGATCATCCGGTACGCCGATCACGGCACAGTTGGCCACCGCCGGGTGGGCCATCACCACGTCTTCGATCTCGTTGGGGTACACGTTGAAGCCCGAGACGATGATCAGGTCCTTCTTGCGGTCGACAATGCGCACAAAGCCATCGTCATCGATCACTGCAATGTCGCCGGTCTTCAGCCAACCTTCGGCGTCCAGCGCTTCGGCGGTGGCAGCCGGTTGCTGCCAGTAGCCCTTCATCACCTGCGGGCCCTTGATGCACAGCTCGCCGCGTTCACCCAACGGCAGTTCGAGGCCCTGGTCATCAATCACCTTCATTGCCGTGGCTGGCACAGGAATGCCCACGGTGCCCAGGCGTGATTTGTTGCCGTAGGGGTTGGTGCTGGCCACAGGGGACGTTTCGGTGAGACCGTAGCCCTCGCCTATCGCACAGCCGGTGATCTGCTCCCAGCGCTCGGCCGTGGCCTTGATCAGCGCGGTGCCGCCGGAGTTGGTGAGCTTGAGGTGGGAAAAATCCAGGCTTTTGAAATCCGGGTGGTCCATCAAGGCCACAAACAGCGTGTTGAGCCCCAACAGCCCGGTAAAGCGCCACTTTTTAAGCTCCTTGATAAAGCCGCCGATGTCGCGCGGGTTGGTGATCAGCACGTTGTGATTGCCGGACACCATCATGCACATGCAATTCGCGGTGAAAGCATAGATGTGGTAAAGCGGCAGCGGCGCGATCATCACCTCCTGCCCTTCCTTGATCAGTGGATGGCCGTCCTCGCCGGTCTGGGACATGCAGGCGCGCACCTGTTGCATGTTTGCCACCAGGTTGCCGTGGGTGAGCATCGCGCCCTTGGCCAAGCCAGTGGTGCCGCCGGTGTATTGCAGCACGGCGATGTCATCCAGGGTCACCGGGTGGCGGGTCACCCCCAGGCCTGCGCCCATGCGCAGGGCGCGCTTGAACGACACCGCGCGCGGCAGGCTGTAGGCCGGGACCATCTTCTTGACCTTGTCGACCAGGGTGTTCACCAGCCAACCCTTTGCGGCGGGCATGAAGTCGCCCATCTTGGCTTCGATCAGGTAGTCGATCTCGGTGTCGCTGCACACCTCTTGCACCCGCGAACCGAAGAGGTTGAGGTAGACCAACGCACGCACACCGGCATCCTTGAACTGGTGACGCATCTCGCGCGGGGTGTACAGCGGGTTGGTGTTGACCACGATCAGCCCGGCGCGCAAGGCACCGAACACGGCAACCGGGTAATGCAGCACGTTGGGCATCTGCACCGCAATGCGCTCGCCCGGCTTGAGGTCGGTGTGCTGCTGCAGGTAGCCGGCGAACGCTGCGCTCTGGCGTTCAAGCTCGGCGTAGGTCAGGGTGATGCCCATGTTGCTGAATGCCGGACGGTCGGCAAAGGCCTTGCAGGAACGCTCGAAGACTTCGATCACCGACTTGTAGGCCGCGAGGTCGATGTCATTGGGTACGCCCGCCGCGCGTTTGTCATTCCAGAAATCAGGTTGCATTATTCTTGTCCTCTTACCTGAGTGTGTCCGGCCGCTGCTGGTGTAAAACCTCTACATCTATAAAAAGCGGAGCTCAGGGGACGTTAGCAGCTATGGCCAAACAGGCAAATACAGGAAAGAGCGTCATTAACTGTGTGAATCTTCCTACAAGGCCCTGCACTGATCAGACGCTTCCCTCGGGATGAGCTATACACTGGAACGAACCTGAGCAGACCAGACCTTGAGCAGACCTTGAGAAAAGGAACCGCCATGAACCACAGCACCTTCTGGCTGACCGCGAATGACCGCTGCCGCCTGTACGTCAATCAATGGATGCCCGACGGTCCGCCCAAGGCCCTGGTGATGCTCTCCCATGGGATGGCCGAGCACAGCGGGCGCTACGCACGCCTGGCCGAAGCCTTGTGCGGTGCCGGCTACGGCCTTTACGCGCTGGACCAGCGTGGCCACGGCCGTACCGCCGATGAAGGCACGTTGGGTCTGTACGCAGAGAAGGACGGCTGGAACAAGGTGGTGGGCGACCTGGCCAGCCTCAACCAGCATATCGGCCAGCAGCAGCCGGGGTTACCGATCATTCTGCTTGGGCACAGCATGGGCAGTTACATCGCCCAGGCCTACTTGGTGCACCACAGCGCCAGCCTGACCGGGGCGATCCTCAGCGGTTCGAATTTCCAGCCGGTGGCGCTGTACCGCGCCGCGCGGGTGATCGCACGGGCCGAGCGCCTGCGCCAGGGCTTGCGCGGGCGCAGTGCGCTGATCGAGTTCCTGTCGTTTGGATCGTTCAACAAGGCGTTCAAACCCAATCGCACCGCTTTCGACTGGCTCAGCCGCGACCCGGCGGAAGTCGACAGGTACATCAACGACCCGCTGTGTGGGTTCCGCTGCACCAATCAGCTCTGGATCGACCTGCTCGGCGGCTTGCAGCAAATCAGCAAAGCGTCCAATCTCGCGCAGATCGATCCCGGCCTGCCGATCCTGGTGATGGGCGGCGAATGTGATCCGGTGAGTGAGGGCAAGCGTCTCAAACACCTGGCCCACGCCCTGCGTGAAGCCGGCTGCCAGCACCTGCAATTGACTATTTACCCGCAGGCGCGTCACGAAGTGTTCAATGAGACCAACCGCGATGACGTCACCGCGGATGTGCTGACGTGGCTCGACCAGGCCCTGACCTTGCACAGGCCCGCCCGCTGCGAATGAACTTTCACTTAAAATCAAACAGTTAAACTACCGATTAGCCACAGGATGCACCTTTAGATGACCCAGGTAACCAACACCCCGTACGAAGCCCTCGAAGTCGGCCAGACCGCCAGCTACAGCAAATTGGTGGAAGAGCGCGATATCCAGCTGTTCGCCGCGATGTCCGGTGACCACAACCCGGTGCATTTGGATGCCGAGTACGCCAAGGCGACCATGTTCAAGGAGCGTATCGCCCACGGCATGTTCAGCGGCGCCCTGATCAGTGCGGCGGTGGCCTGTGAGTTGCCTGGGCCGGGCACGATCTATATCGGCCAGCAGATGAGCTTCCAGAAGCCGGTGAAGATCGGCGACACGCTGACGGTGCGCCTGGAGATCCTCGAAAAACTGCCGAAGTTCCGCGTGCGCATTGCCACCCGTGTATTCAACCAGCGCGATGAGTTGGTGGTGGACGGCGAGGCGGAAATTCTGGCGCCGCGTAAGCAGCAAGTCGTGACCCTGACCGAGTTGCCGCCGATCAGCATTGGCTAAAACTTATGCAATACGAATGTGGGAGGGGGCTTGCCCCCGATAGCGGTAGATCAGTCACAAGATGCAGTGATTGACACTCCGCAATCGGGGGCAAGCCCCCTCCCACATTTCTTACAGCATTTACAGCACAGGGCTTACGACTGGGCGCGAGCCTGGTTACGCAGGGCTTTCACTTGGTCGTGGTTGCGTTGTGCGCCGTGGAACTGACGCTCAACCAGGTCACGAATGCCCAGCAGGTTGTGCTTGTTGATCTTCTCGATCGCTTCCTTGTAAGCCTTCAGGGCGTGGTCTTCACCGCGCTCGGCTTCGTTCAGCACGGCCTCTTCATCTTTACCGGTGACCATCGACTTCACGTCGACCCAGCCACGGTGCAGGGCGCCGGCAACGCTGCCGGACTCTTCCGGATCGCCACCCAGAGCACGAACAGCGGTCTGCAGCTCGGCAGCCGCAGTAGCACAGTCAGCAGAACGTTTCACAAACAGGGCTTTGAGCTCTGGATGCTTGATGTCTTCAGCACAAGTCGCGAAGCCTTTCTGGCCGTCTTTGCTGGTCTCGATCAGGTCGTTGAGTACGGAGATCGATTCTTTGTTGATGTCAGTCATTTTTCAATTCCTTGTGCGGGTTTAGAAACGTGTCTTAGTAATTGCAGCGCCCGTGCCAGGTTTTGACAAACAACTTTTCTATTAATTATCAATGGCTTACGAATTATTGAACCATCTGTATGTACGTTATTTGCATGATCTGTCATTTGGCCTTCATGCAGAATGCCTGTATTTTCGAAGACCTCGCCTCTACCGCCTGAAGCTCATGAACCCGGAAAAACTCGAACTGCTGATCACCCGCGAAATGCCCTTCGGCAAATACAAGGGACGGATCATCGCCGACCTGCCCGGTCCTTACCTGAACTGGTTCGCCCGCGAGGGTTTCCCCCACGGTGAACTCGGCGGTTTGCTGGCATTGATGCAGGAAATCGACAGCAACGGTTTGTCTGAACTGCTTGAACCCCTGCGCGCCAAACACGGCAAGCCCGCCCCTCGTCATTAAGAGCCACCTATGCCACGGAATGCAGACAACGAACGTCACTGGCAGGCCGTCGCGCAGCGCTATGCGCTGGAGCCCGGCCCGATCAATCTGGAAAACGGCTATTTCGGCCGCATGAGCCACGCGGTGCAAACGCACTATCTGGAGCAGGTTGCGTTTATCAACCGCAGTAACTCGCTGTATGTGCGTCAGACGTTCGAGCAGGGTGAGAATGTGGAGATTCGTCGACAACTCGGCGAGCTGATGGAGGCTGATCCCGAATCGCTGGCGTTTACCCGTAACGCCACCGAAGCCTTGCAATCACTGATCCGCAACTACAACTGCCTGCAACCGGGTGACCAGGTGCTGATCAGCGACCTGGAGTACGACACGGTCAAAGGGGCCATGCGCTGGTTGGCGGGTTACCGTGGCGTGGAGGTGATCGAACTGTCCCACACTCACCCGGCCAGTTTCGACAGCCTCGTGCAAACCTATCGTGACGCGTTCACTCAGTACCCGCGCCTCAAGTTGATGGCGCTGACCCACGTTACCCACCGCACCGGGCTGGTCATGCCCGTTGCCGCGATTGCCCAGGCGGCGCGCGAGCATGATATCGACGTGATCCTCGATGGCGCCCATGCCCTGGGCCAAATCGAGTTCAACCTCGCCGAGTTAGGCATTCAGTTTGCCGGTTTCAACCTGCACAAATGGATCGGCGCGCCGCTGACCCTGGGCTTTCTGTACATCGCCCCGGAGCGCCTGGCCGATATCGACCCGGACATGGGCGAGTTTCACTACCCGGCTACCGACGTACGCGCACGCACGTCCTACAGCACGCCGAACTTTCCGGCGCTTATGACACTGCCATTGGTGTTTGAAGAGCACCGGAAGTTGGGTGGCTCGGCGGCCAAGGGTGCGCGGGTTAATTACCTGCGGGATTTGTGGGTGAACCAAGTGCGGGCTTTGCCGGGGATTGAAGTGCTGACGCCGAATGATCCCAGGTTGTATTGCGGGATTACGGCGTTCAAGTTTGTCGGAAGGGACCAGCAGGTGATGGTGGATCGGTTGCTCAGGGACTTTGACTTGTTTACTACCACGCGTGTCGGTGCAGCATTTGGCACGTGTATCCGGGTAACGCCGGGGCTAGTGACTTCAGCTGCGGACATCAGCGTGTTGGTGAACGCGATTACCCAACTGAACGCAGACTAAAAATGTGGGAGCGGCGTTGAATTCAAGTTTTCTACAGGCAAAAAAAAGCGGCACACCGACCAAGTGCGCCGCAAAAATGCCGTTAAGCACAGCAACAACGATTCGGTAAATCAGCTCAATCCAGCAGCGCCAGCGCCTGTGCGGTGACTTCCTGGATGCGGGCCCAGTCGCCGTTCTTGACCCATTCCGGGTCCAGCATCCAGCTACCGCCCACGCACATCACGTTTTTCAACGCCATGTAGTTTTTGATGTTGGCCGGGCCCACGCCGCCGGTTGGGCAGAACTTCACTTCGCCGAACGGGCCGCCCAGGGCCTTGATGGCCGCGACGCCGCCGCTGACTTCGGCCGGGAACAGCTTGAAGCGGCGGTAGCCCAGGCCATAGCCTTCCATGATGCCCGAGGCATTGCTGATGCCCGGCAGCAGCGGGATCGGGCTGTGCACCGAGGCTTCCAGCAAGTCGCGGGTAATGCCAGGGGTGACGATGAATTGCGAACCGGCCACTTCGGCCGCTTCGAGCATGTGACGGTCGAGTACGGTGCCGGCACCGGTGCACAGTTCAGGACGTTGCTCACGCAGCACCTGAATGGCCTTGAGGCCGAACTCGGAACGCAGGGTCACTTCCAATGCGGTCAAACCACCGGCTGCCAGGGCATCGGCCAGCGGCAGGATGTCCTGTTCGCGGGCGATGGTGATCACCGGCAGGATCCGCGCCTTGGCGCAGAGGCTGTCGATCAGGGCAACTTTATCCGCCATGGACACGGTCGGTTGAGGGCTTTTCATAGCGGCTGATCCTTGGCTCATGGGCACCAGTAAATCTCTAATGTGGGTTGCAAAAACGCGCGAATCGGCATGGCAGCAACGTCGTTGCTGGCCAGCGCGGCGCTCAAGGTGGTCAACTTCGAACTGCCGGAAATCGACAGCACGGTGTAGTTCGCCGTGGCCAGCAACGCGCGACTCATGGTCAGGCGCTGGTGCGGCACGGTCGGCGCCAGCATCGGCCAGCAACGGCGGGTACCGTCGGCCTGCAGTGCTTCAGCGAGGTTCGGACTGTTGGGAAACAGCGAAGCGGTGTGGCCGTCATCGCCCATGCCCAATACCAGCACATCAATGGCGGGCAGCTCGGCCAGCAGGCGATCGGCCTGTTCGGCGGCCTCTTCAAGGTTGGCCGCAGCGCTGTAGAGGCTGAGGAACTTGGCTTTAGCCGCCGGGCCTTGCAACAGGTTTGCTTTGAGCAAACCGGCGTTGCTGTCCGCGTGCTCCACCGGTACCCAGCGCTCATCGGCCAGGGTAACGGTGACCTTGGACCAGTCCAGGCCTTGCTTGGCCAGGTTCTGGAAAAACGCGACGGGGCTGCGGCCGCCGGAGACGACCAGCGTCGCTTCGCCACGGGCACTGATGGCCTCACGCAGTTGTTCGGCCACGTCATTGGCCAGGCCGTCCGCCAACAAGGCAGGCGTACGGAACTCATGGGCCGTCACACCCTGAGGCAG